>Ga0209748_1000502_pt1 | contig 20835 bp, 20 predicted proteins | sample BarGraIncu00421A_FD_185490 | JGI IMG/M metagenome (GOLD analysis project Ga0209748, IMG submission 185490) | Arctic peat soil microbial communities from Barrow, Alaska - Barrow Graham LP Incubations 004-21A (SPAdes) (version 2) | ecosystem: Environmental > Terrestrial > Soil > Wetlands > Peat... | reverse complement strand
TAAAATGAAGATTTTGAGCCGGTTTCTTAACGGAAATTTTGAGTTGCTTGAGCCGTATGAGGGGAAACTCTCAAGTACGGTTCTTAGAGGGGGAAGCGGCAGCAATGCCGCCGACCTACTCGACAATAAGTAAACACACCGATCAGCGGAGAGGCAGTATAAGTATATACAAAAGATAAAATATGAAATTAGAAATATTCTTAAAGTCAAGGTTTCAAGATTTGGTTTGTAAAAATCAATCGCAGAATGATTGTAATCAAAAATGAAGCAATTTCCAATCCCCCAATTCACTGCACAAAATTTACGGGGAATAAATTTTGTGCAGTGAGCAGGGGACCCGACTATGGCCTACGGAGGGTTGAAGAAAAAAAAGCGGAAAATCAGGAAATATGATAATACATAATAACAAATATTTTATTTCAATGCCCGCTAATGTGTCAATGGTGGAAAATAGGAAGAAAATATAAAAACTGCCCAAAAATGGTGGAAAGAAGAAAAATGAGTCCTGAAATTAACAGTGTTAATGTCCTTTGCACACTAATTTTGAGTCTATTAACATAAGATTTTTTTAAGTGTATATTATTGTATTTGTGCATCTTAATATATAAACAACCCATACATTTTCCAAATATTTTATCTCTTTTTTTATATCGAACTCAGGTTAACAGTGGCACCGAACCCAAATACCCCAAAAACGGCCCCATATAAAGTACCCCAAAAAGCACTTTTAATCTAAAATTTGTACTTTGCATTGTAAAAAAAAAACTGGCAGATGAAGGATTGGTTCAACTGCCAGCTAATTTTTCAGTGGATCACTTTAATGAGGGATACTTTTTCAGTGCCCTCCTTTTGACAACTTCCTTTTTAATATTTTATTTCAATGTCCCATATTTGAATTAATCCTTAATGCAACGAACTGACACTCCTCCAGTCTTTAAGGCGAGTGATCTATAAAAGAAAGTTCTTTCATCAATTATTCATATACTTTTGTATTAGCGATAGTAATTCATCTTTCTTTATTGGTTTTGAAATATAATCGTTGCATCCTGCGTCAAGTGCCTTTTCTCTGTCACCAGATAGTCCAAAAGCTGTCTGTGCTATTATGACAATATCTTTGTTGAATTGTCGGATTTGTCGTGTTGCTTCATGACCATTCAAACCTGGCATTTGAATATCCATAAGAATTAAATCAAGGTCAGTATTGGTGCGGCAAATTTCAACAGCCTCATTACCGGTTTTTGCTACTATTATTTTTATGTTCAGCTTGTTGACGGTTTTCGAAATCAACATTTCAGATGTTTCATCGTCTTCAGCAATTAGTATTTTTAGGTTTGAGATCTGATTCTCTTCGTCCTCCTCTGGAACAACTTTTCCATCATCATTTTTTTCTTCTGTTTCAGCATTGTAAGGTAACGTGAAATAAAATGTTGAGCCTTTTCCAACCACGCTTTCAACCCAGATTCTTCCGCCAAGCATTTCCACATAAGCTTTGGAAATCGACAAGCCTAATCCAGCACCCTGATAGGCTCTTCTATCGCCAATGTCGGCCTGAATAAAACGTTCAAAAATGGCTTCCTGCCTGTCTTTTGGTATCCCAATTCCTTGGTCTTTCACATAAAATTCAAGGGTTTCAAACCTTTTTATACAACCCAATTCTATTGTACCTTCTTTACTGTATTTAATGGCATTTTTAACAAGATTAGTGAGAATTGAATAGACTTTCTCACTGTCTGATCTAATAAAGGCCTCTTTTGATGGCAGGGTGTTTTTAAAGAAAAGGTGCATCCCTTTCTCTTCAACCTGGGGTTTAAAGAATGTATAGGTGTATTCTAGTTTCTCGTTAATATTTGTATCCTTAATATTAATACTCATCAGTCCAGCTTCAATTTTCGAAATATCAACAATGTCATTGATGATATTAAGCATTCGGGCACCACTTTTCTCAATAATGCGGATATACTCTTGTTGCTCTTTGCCTGTAAGGTCGGGCTCTTTCAGTAGTCCGGCAAAACCGAGAATACCATTCATGGGGGTACGGATTTCATGACTCATATTGGCAAGAAATGCAGATTTCAAGTGGTCGCTTTCTTCTGCGTGTTCTTTTGCTATGATTAATTGTTGCTCTTTCTCTTTTTTATCGGTTATGTCTTGGAATATTTCAAGTATTGCCTTTTTCCCATCGTATATCATACCAGTGTGAATAATCTCAAATATTTTGTTACCAAAAAAACCATTAGATTCATAAGCACCTGTATCACCAAAAGTTATACCTCTTATTAAAGGACAATCGTCGCATTGTGTTTTATTGTCACGGTATAATTCCCAGCATTTTTTTCCAATGGATTCTGCCCCGAATAGACTTTTGAAATTATCGCTCTGAAATAAAACAGTTCCTTCTTCGTCAACTATATCCATTCCGAACGGAATGGTTTTAAGTAATGACTTGCTGAAGGCATAACTTTCCCTCAATTCCTTTTCTGCCTGCTTACGTTCTGAAATGTCCTGCATAAAAACCACAAACCGCCCATCTTCGACAAATTGGTACTGTATGCTAGCTTCGATGTCAAAAATGCTCCCATCCTTGCGACGGTGCCGGGTCTCGAAACGGTCTTCGCCCTGCGACTTGATTTTTTGGATGTGGGCTGCAACATAAGTGGGCGATTCAGCAGCCTCTATATCGGTAACGCGCATAGTCAGCAGTTCCTGCGCACTATAGCCGCTCATCCGGCAATAAGTTTCATTGACTTCGAGCAGACGACCCTGCATGTCCACCATCCAAAATCCGTCCATGGCAGTCTGCAGGATAGTCCGGTGCTTTTCCTCGCTTTCCCGTATCGCATCTTCTGCCTGCTTGCGCTCGGTGATGTCTCGTCCGTAAATATTAATGTAACCCTCTTCAATAAGTGGAACAGCGAAGAATGAATAGATAAATTCGCGATGAGAAAGTTCAAATTCAATGTTTGATCCTTCAATAAAAACAGGATCTATAATATCTTTCAGCCTCGAAGGAATAGTTTCATTTATTATTAATTGCCAATCAGTTAATAGTTTTATGCCGGCTTCGTTGATGTAAAGCAGCTTTCCATTTATGGCAACACGCAATATAGGATCAGGGTTCTGAGATGGGAACTTTGCTAAAAGTATTCGTTCTTTTTCAATTCTGTCGATTTGTGCATTTTTAAGTTTTATATTGCTTAAAAGTACTTGCCTTTCAATTGAATAAAGAATTGATTTTTCAAGAGGAGAGGAATTCAAACTTTGTTTAGTGATATAATCCTGTGCACCTTCCATAATCAATTTTACTGACAACTCCTGGTCTTCATTTCCGGTGATAAGGACAACAGGTATTTCTTTGCAGCAATCAATTACTTTTTCGAATGTTTGCTGCCCTGTACTATCAGGTAAGTTAAGGTCGAGCAAAATAATATCAAAGTTGTTCTTTTGAATTTGTTCACAACCTTCTTTTAAAGTTACTGCAGATACCAGATTATAATTAAAGGATCTGATTTCCTTCAGCATTTCTTTAATTAATCTTATATCCTGTGCATTATCCTCGATTAAAAGAATAGTGATGGTTTTCATCTTATTAATATTTATGGTTGGGAAGCTTCACTATGGTGAGCCAAAAATCTTCAATGGATTTAACAACTTCTAAAAATTTATTGAGATCAAGAGGTTTCGTTATAAAACAGTTTGCATGCAGGTCGTAGGATTTCATAATATCTTCTTCTGCTTTCGAAATGGTTAATATAACAACTGGTATCCTTTTCAGGTTTTCATCTGCTTTAATTTCCGCCAGAACTTCACGACCATCCTTTTTTGGTAAGTTAAGGTCAAGGATGATCAGGTCAGGGCTGGGAGCATCTTTATAATTATTTCTCTTAAAAAGAAAATCAGTGGCCTCCATACCATCATTTACAATATGAAGCTGGTTTTTTACCTTGCTTTCCTTTAAAGCTTCCTGTGCCAGCCGGGCATCGCCGGCGTTATCTTCCACTAAAAGAATGTCTACGATTTTAAAATTTTCCATGATGTTTTTTTTAGATTTTTAATGTGAAATAAAAAGTTGTTCCTTCGTTTTCTTTTGATTCAAACCATATCTTGCCACCATGCCTTTCGACAATACGTTTGCATATTGACAGGCCAATGCCGGTGCCGGGGTATTCTTCTTTTGAATGTAAGCGTTGAAAAATAGTAAATACCCTGTCGTGGAATTGCATATCCATTCCAATACCATTATCACTGACTGCAAATTCGTAAAAATCGTTTTTCTTTTTGCAGGATATGTGTATTTTGGGCAGTTCTGTTTTCTTTTTAAATTTCAAAGCATTCTCAATCAGGTTTTGGAAAACCCGTAAAATCTGTGATTCATCCGCTTTCAACTCGGGAAGATCTTCGTTGGTAATCATAGCGGTATTCTCAATTATAAGTTGCTGCAGGTTCGAGATGGTCTTTCCAAGTACCTGTGATATATCAACTTTGGCAAAATCCTTTCCTCACGAAGTTATTCTTGAATAATCAAGCAGGTCGTTAATTAGTTTCTGCATTCGGTTTGCACCATCAACAGCATACTGAATAAAGTCGTTTGCATCCTGATCGAGTTTATCTTTATATCTTCTTTCGAGCAATTGGGTAAAACTTGAAACCATTCGTAACGGTTCCTGCAAATCGTGCGAAGCCACGTAGGCGAATTGTTCGAGTTCTTTGTTAGAAAGTTCGAGGTTTTCCATAGTAATTTTTAATAATTCTTCGGCCTGTTTGCGTTCGGTGATGTCCCGGGCGACTGCATAGAGCAGTTTTTCATTTGTATCAGGAATGACCGACCATGACAGCCATCGGTATGAACCATCATTGCAACGATTCCTGTTATCGAACCGGATTGTCCTTTGCCCCCCGGCGAGCTTTGCAGCCTCGGCGTTGGTAGCCTCGCGATCATCGGGGTGTACGAACTCAATAAAAGGTATAGTCAGCAACTTATCCATCGGGTATCCGAGTGTCTTCACCCATGCCGGATTTAATCGTTTGAAATAGCCGTCGAACCCGATGAAACTTATCAGCTCCGGCGAGGCCTCGAACAGACTGTCCAGTTCTTTGCGGCTTTGGCGCACTGCATCTTCCGCACACATACGGTCGGTTATATCTAAAATAAAACCCTCAATATATCCTTCATCCTTAAAAATATTCATCGAGAGCAAGCATGAAATTCTTGAACCATCCTTTTTCAATATATCAGCATCAAAATTAGTCGCAACTCCGTGTTCCTTCAGAATTTCGACTATTTCATTTCGGCGGTTCGGGTCTGCCCATCTTATAGTGGAAGGTTGGCTGAGAAATTCTTCTTTAGTAAACCCCAACATTTCACATAGTGTATCACTACTGTCTCGTTAAAAGAGACTGAGGGATAGTTGTTTACAATTTAGTTCTTTGACATTTTTGTAATCATTGTTTGCAAGTAGCTCTTTCACAGGCGTTTTATCCAGTAGAGAGATGCCGAGAATTTGTAAAATTTCGTAAGTAGTGCGGTCTATTTTAAGCTCCTTACCGACAATCGCCACTAAACAATAGCTGATAATTGCGCAGTAAAGCTGAGTTTTCACAGCATTTGGAGTATGCCCCCAAAAGCTCTTTACCTTCAAATGTTGTTTTATCCACTTGAAGAACAGCTCCACCTGCCAGCGATTCTTGTAGAGAATAGCGATTTCAGCTGCGGTTAGCTCAAAATTGTTTGTCAAAAAAACAAACTCAACCTCTGTTTCGCTGTCATAATACTTGATTCGACGTAGCTTTTCGGGATATCGGCTATGTGACTTAGGTACTGAAAAAGTCCCTACCTGATCGCACTTTACCCCTGGTTGCTTATCTGCCTTGGAGTACATTCTATTGAATTTGAGGTTGTCCCTTGCACGAAGAACGAAATAGGCTTCAAGTTTATTTATTCTATAGAGCCGTTCAAAATCATTGTAACCTCTGTCAAATATGTAATAACTACCCCTTTCATACGTAATATTATCCATCGCATTGACATCATTGACAGATGCTGGTGTAATATAAACGAAGCTTGGTATCCGGGTTTTAACGTCATAGAGTGTGTGCATTTTGATCCCACCTTTAGCCTTTCGGAACTCCGCCCACCAGAAAACATTCAAACAGAGATCAATGGTTGTAGAATCAAACGCATAAACATTGCCATCCACTTTCACTTCAAAATCACTACAAACACATACTTTGCGGGCATAGTCGATAAGATGAAATGCAAACTCTTCGTATAGCTTACAATTCCTGCGGATATTCGCCCTTGCAAGTGTTGGGCGGGTAACATTTGAACCAAGTCCCAAATGATACGACTTAGCCTTGTGAGCATCAAGAGCAACAATCAAATCACGCAGACTATCACGGGTGGTGAGTTGTCCGAAAACCATACAAAGCATCTGATTCCAACACGTAAAAGTGCGAATGTGCTTATTACCATTGTATTTTAGGACAATGCGGTCGAATACCCTGCGAGGTAGAAACTCAGTTATCTGAGCAAAAACGTATTTTCCTTGGTTCATTTCTGAAAAATTTGAGCCAAAGAAAATCATCTGAAATCGTCACGCAAGAAAATACGCTGCAAATAATTGATTATCAAAAATTTCAAAGAACATTTTAATATTTTAACGAGACAATAGTGATAGTGTATTATTAATTTCCAAAATCTTCGATCCGTCAATTTTAGTACGGTATATACCGACAGGGGCGGTTTCGTATAGGTCAGAATATTTTTCCTGGCTTTCAAGAAGTTCCGCTTCAGCTTGCTTCCGTGTAGTGATATCACGAACTACAGTAACGATGTAATCTCTATCTAGCTGCACAGATTTTATATTTACTTCTACCGGAAACATCGAACCATCTTTTCGACGGTGGGAACCTTCCCATGTCAATGCGCCTGATTTATGGAGTTCCTCTACGGCTTTTTGGAATAAAGTTAAATTCAATGTGGGATCGATATCGAAGATTCGCATCGACAATAATTCTTCTCTACTATAGCCAAGATCTATACACCCTCTTGCATTAACATCAAGAAATTCGCCTGTTTCAGAATCAATGACTTCGAATGTGTCATTGGACTTATCAATTAGTTCCCGAAATAGGCTAAGTGCTTCTACTGCTTGCTTGTGTTCGACGATGTCTTTTTTGTATGATGCCTTTAAAGAATTATTTGCATGTCGTAATTCTTGTAACTCTTTTATGAGTTCTTCCTTGGTCTTGTCCTGAATATCCATAGCAAAGTTTGTTTTTAATGATGAACTTTCTGTTACCGCGTCTTTTTTTAGCATTGGCTATAACTCTTCTATACAAACAAATTTTCAATACAATAAATTCCAAATCATGGTAGTTAAGTACGGTTTTAGTTGTTTTTTATTTTAAAATGTAAAATGTAAAAATCATGCATACCAAAATTATGATTCAAATATACTTGATTACATTACAAATGTACAGATAATAACTTAATTAGATAAAGGACGTAATATTTTTTTCAATATGCTTTCTCTTTATCCAACTGCAGAAACACCAAAAGATCTTAAAACTCTAAGCAACTTCTTCAGAATGATTATTATTAGAGACCTTATTCAGGGACATTTTTTCATATGGTTTAATAAAATCCATTTTTGTCCCAAGTAAAACACCAATAGATTTCTCCTTTTGATTCCTTAGTCTTTTCAAAATAAAAGGAGTAGCCAGTTGACTACTCTCTTTATAATATATTTCAATGTCCCATATTTGAATTAATCCTTTATGCAGCGAACTAACATTCATCCAGTCTTTGGAGAGAGTGAACTATAAAAGAAAGTTCTTTGATCAATTATTCATATACTTTTGTATTAGCGATAGTAATTCATCTTTCTTTATTGGTTTTGAAATATAATCATTACATCCTGCGTCAAGTGCCTTTTCTCGGTCGCCAGATAGTCCAAAAGCTGTCTGTGCTATTATGACAATATCTTTGTTGAATTGTCGGATTTGTCGTGTTGCTTCATATCCGCCCATTTCGGGCATCTGAATATCCATTAAAATTAAATCTATATCAGGATTATCTCGGCAAGCTTCAACGGCTTCAACCCCTGTCCTTACTTTTAAAATTTCTTTGCCAAACGTTTTGACTGTTATGTCAATCAACATTTCCGATACTTTGTCATCTTCGGCAATCAAAATTTTAAGGCTTTTCACCATGTTACCTGATGTAACAGATACAACAGCATTTTGAACGACGCTTTTCTCCGTTGGCTCAGTATTGTAAGGCAGCGTAAAATAAAATGTTGAACCAATGCCTTCTTCGCTTTCCTCCCAAATAGTTCCACCAAGCATTTCGACGTATGATTTCGTAATAGCAAGGCCAAGGCCAGCTCCCTGGTGCGCCATTTTATTTTCAATATCAGCTTGGATAAATCGTTCAAATATAGCTTTCTTCCTGTCGTGAGGAATCCCGATACCGGTGTCTTTCACGTAAAATTCAAGATGATCTCTCTTTTTAAAATAACCAAATTCTATTGAACCTTCGTTGGTATATTTGATGGCGTTTTTAACCAAGTTTGTAAGAATTGCATATAGTTTTTCGCGGTCTGTTTTAATGATGGCTTCTTTTGCAGGTAAAGTATTTTTAAGCGAAAACTTTATCCCTTTAGCTTCCATTTCAGGTTTAAAGAAGGTATAAATGTATTCGATTTGCTCATTGATATTCGATTCCTTCATCTCCAATTTCATCAGTCCAGCTTCAATTTTCGAAATATCAACAATGTCATTGATGATATTAAGCATACGTACGCCACTCTTTTGAATGATGCTGATGTATTCCTGCTGCTCATCTCCCGTAAGACCGGGTTCTTTCAATAAATCAGCAAAGCCAAGAATGCCATTCATGGGAGTTCTTATTTCATGACTCATATTAGCCAGGAACGCTGATTTTAACCGATCGCTCTCTTCAGCGCGTTCCTTAGCGAGTATTAGATCATGATCTTTTTGTTTACGAGTTGTAATATCTTTAAAAAATCCCTGACTTATTTCTTTGCCATTAACTTCAATATTTGTTCCAGATAGTTCTACATACTTTATTTTTCCTGATTTGGTAATAATTTGAAATTCTAAAGATTTGATGCCTTTATTTTGTTGATGTTTTTGGTATTCAGACACAATATATTTAATATTTTCTGGTGGGATAATAATTGTAAACGATTGTCCTATTATTTCTTGACAAGTATATTCGGTCAATATTTCTGAGGAAGGATTGCTTGATATAATAATGCCTGTTTTTGCTTCTGTCCAAATAATGGAATCCATACTATTTTCAAAAATCAGACGAAATTGGGCTTCACTTTCTTCAGCGTGTTTTTTAGCAACCAATAATTCTTTTTCCGCTTTCTTAGAATCTGAGATATCTATATTTACACCTATTAACCTAATCGGCTTATTAGTTTCACAATCTTTTACAATTTTACAATAAGCCTTGATATATCTCATTTCGCCATCAGGTCTGACAATTTTAAATTCAAAGTCCGTGTTTAAATCTGTTACTATTGCTTTCTCAATATTGATTGTAATAATATCAACATCATCGGGGTTGACAAATTTGATAAATTCGCTAAACCTGATTTGGTAATTAGCCCAATTAATTCCATATAACATATTGAAATTGTCGTCTATGTTAATAATATCAGTAATGAGATCATGCTCCCAAACACTGAAAACCGCCGCTTTTGTTGCAAGCTCGAAACGCTCATTGATGTTTTTCAATTTTTCTATAGCCTCCTTGCGATCAATGATCTCTTTTTCGTAAAATCCTATTAAGGAATTATGCTCTAGCTGCAATTCCCGTAACTCATTTATAAGTTCCTCTTGGGTTTTGGACTGGTAATTCATAATATCGTTTGTCAAATCATAAAATTAGTAAACAAAACTAGATATTAAAATAAGAAATAGATTCCTTTTGCCCATTTTTTTATTTGTAAGATTTGGCCATACCAGAAACACCATTAGATCGTTAAACTCTAAGCACTTCTTCAGAATGACGGCTAATGATTGTCAAGGTTTGGAGTTCACGACAACCCGAAGGGCCTGACCTTTACTATCATTCTTCTTGCCGTCATCTATCTTTGCTTATAGTTTTGCGATCTTGGTCCTGCGAAGCCGTAGCGAGTTAGGCAAATGATAGGAGGACTAAGAGTAATCGAAGCCAATAGCGGCCTATTTCAGCCCATATTGGCAAGGTTGCAGTCCGACTTGAGCGAACTGTTGACTATGTGCCGTATTTCAGGCACAAGGAGCTGTGAGCGGAAGAATAGCCTCTAGCAGGCGAGCCAAGCAAAAAAGCATTTAGTCAATCCCTGGTAAAAAATGAGCGAAGCGAATTCCTTTTTAGGGTTTCAGGGATTGATGGGATGCTTACGAGTTATGGAGTAGAGCAGTTTTTTGATTTGAGTACTGAATGAAGCGAACAGCGAGAATGAAGTATGTTTGCTTTGCAAGTTTTTTTTGGGGAAGCATCATCCGGTTTGAGACAAAATCACCTTCCTTCGTAACAGTTCAAAACCAGCTCTGCCATACATCTGCCTCTTTATGCTCTTAATGCGGTTAACGTGACCTTCGACAGCTCCATTGCTCCAAAGTAATTGTATTCCATTCTCAACAGCCTTAATATAGTGCAGTAAGCCATTGGCAAATGTTTTCAATCCTGCCAACTTACGCTTTGATCGCATTATAAAATCAATCCATCTTCTAATTATATTTTTTCCAACAATTCTTTTTTTACAAATTCATAAGCTTTAGCAATGTCATAAGCCAAGCCCGGCCTTAAAAGCCCTTGCAAGTCAACCAAAAAATCTTGATCGTCCATTTTTCTATCCATATTATATAAAAACTCCTGTTGTGAGATAGTATTATCTTCATGCTTCATATAAAATTTCCAAGCATCAATAATCTTATAGACATCAGTATTAGACTGAGTTACTGCATACCACATGTCAAATAGATCTCTACCTTTTCGTCTTTGGTATAAAGCGCGCATTTTAGTTCCCAGTAGTTCTATTAACTCATAGGTTGGTATTGAAACTTCACCGGTATACCAGCCGGAATCCATCGCATATTTTACATCCTGAATGCCATATATTGTATGGTGCTCTCTGCAATTCGCTTCAATTTTTAACCTTAACGGAATACCTCCTTCAGAATCGAAACGGTACACTAATGTGTTGTTATGTTGCTTCTGTTTTACTGTTGGACGTCCTAAAAAATCCAAATGTTGCCGCAACTTATTTATAATAGGCCCAAATGGCTCAGCGGTAATTTGTACAAGATCAATATCTTATGAATATCTTGCAGCAGGTGATAAGTACAGCTTATGCAGAGCTGTTCCACCTCTAAATGCTAATCTTTCTTTTAGATAAGGAGCATCATATATTGCCATTAAAGCCCGCTCAATAATTAAATCCTGTTCCACTTGGAAATCTTCCTGCCAAGGAGCCTTTTTACGCCATGCGGCTATATATGCCTGTGGTATCATAAATCTGAATCTATCTCTACATTTTGTACTACTTTCCAATCATTACCAGTGATCATATTTGATTTTTCCTTTTGCGGTCTTAACAGTACCGGAAAATAACCTACTGTTTTTAAATAATCTTTTATAGGTGCACTTAGATCTCCCATACCTAAAACATTTTCTAACAAGAATCCCAAACGCTGAACAGTGGTTATTGGGGAAAATCGTTTAGCTGTATCAAGCAACTTGCTTGCATCAATGCTTTCACTTAGTTCCTCTAATACCGTTGCAACTCTATTAAGACCACCTGATTGACCGAAATAATAAACCAAGTCCAATGCTGTCAATTCCGGTGAAGAAACGTTAATGAATCCTGTATCAACTTTCTTCTGTAGTATATCTTCCTTCGCCCATTCTTTTTTGACATAGAAATTCATTTTTAGGTTATTGTTATCAATATTCCTCAAACTTGGTTTCACTGTTATTATAGAAAAAGATTGAGGCTGTTGATGTGCGGCGCCGTAATATGCCGCAGAATTTAGTAGTCCTACGTAATAATCTTTTTCTAAAAACTTCATCAATTCGGAAACAAATAAGGAAGGAGGAAGAATACCCTTACTCCTGTATTCAGGTGTTACAATTACATAAAATTCATTTCTTACCAAGGCAATCTCTTTTTTCTTTTTTAACCTTTGTAATGCCTTCTTTATTGCTTCATCAGACTGTTCAAACTTATTGCGTACCTCTGGTAATGAAAAAGCGTACCTTCCATTGGAACGTAAACTATTAATAAAGTCTTCCAGATAACCGTATTGTCCTCGCATTTAAGTTACTGTTTGTTAAAAGGGTTATTCTTTATCCCCTATTGCAGATGCAAACTTAAATCAATATTTTGATTTAAGCAAACTTTTGTGTTATATATTTCACTACTTCCTCACCACCAAATGACTTAGCCCCGGATCGTTCAGCAGCCTTTCCATTTCCGACTGGATTATATCCTGTACATCCAGTTTTATCTGAAGATAGTTTCGTTGCACCATTGTATTGTCCAGCTTGCGGATGACCTGAATATCCTTGTAACCATTCTGTTCTTTCTTCAGTGTATCATGGTCGTTTAATATCTCGCAATGGAAAGTTTTCAGGTCAATTTTACAGTCCGGATCATCAGCTACCATACCGACAAACTCCCCGGAACTGAGTGCAGAAATTTTAGAAGGTGGTACGGCCGATTCAAGCTGTTTTGAACGACTGATTGAAGTATCGGCACTGTTAATGGAAAGACTTTCCCTGTCCTGCATAATCTTGCCAAAACGCTCGGATAATTGCCTGGCCGTATCACCAGTTACCTGTCCGGCAATGATATTCCCAGTAATGTTCATAATCACATCAGCCTGTTCCCGTCCATAGTCTTTTCGAAGCTGGCTGAAGTCCTGAATACCCAGGCAGGTAGCCACCTTGTTACCTCTTGCCGTAGCGATCAGGCTGTCCATGTTGTTCAGGTAAATGGTCGGGAACTCGTCAAATACAAGGCTGCTCTTTTGTTTACCTTTCTTGTTCACCAGCTTTACCAAACGGGTTACATACAGAGATAGTACCGCACCATAAATCTGTATTTTTTGCGGATTATTGCCCATGCAGACAATCTTTGGATCATCAGGATTATTGATGTCGAGGGTAAAGTCATTGCCGGATAAAACGTAGTACAATTGCGGTGAAGAAAGCCTGGCCATGGCCACTTTGGCGGAGGCGATCTGGCCTTCCAATTGCTCCATCACATCATTCAGGTAAGCATTCACAAAAGGATTGATCAATACATCAATTTCTTTCTCCGTCCGAAGTAGCGTAAACAGGCTGTCATAGTCCACCTGCATCAGTTCAATGACATGTGGCAGGGTGCAAAATTCACCGTCCTTATACTTTCTTAAATACCAGATTACAGCCGTCAGAAAGTTGATAGGTGATTCCACAAAAAAGTCACCCTGACGCTTAATCCATTCCCTGTTCAATCCCATCAGAATGGTACGTGCAGATTCTGCCGCATCGGTAATGTCGGTCATGGCTGAAGGTTCCAACGGATTACAACGATGGCTTCTGGTCAGGTCATCAAAATTGATTACATAAAATGCAGGTGGCCTGGGATACCTATGCTTGTTTTTCAGCCATGTATTATAGGCAATTCTGGAAAGGTCATCAAACTTAAAATCGTACATGAACATGGTAAAGCCTTTACGGATATGTTGCGTAATGATGTGGCGTATCACGAAGTAAGATTTACCGGAACCGGGTGTTCCCAATACCATCACCCCCCGGAAAGGATTAATAATGTTGATCCAACTATCGCGCACCTTATCTTTAATCTGGTAACGGGCAGGCAGGTTAATGGAATATTCGTTTTCCAGCAGTCGCTCTTCCTGTGGAAACGTCTCATTTTCTTTGTTAAAAATATCCTTATTATTGAGACTGTTCCTGATAATCCTCGATAACAATGTACCGCCCGATAGCGAGAGCAAAAAACCAACGGAAGTAATGCCGATATACACTATTGCCAGTTCCGTTGTTTTTATTTTCACCAGCAAGGCCACGTAACTTGTAAAATAAATCAGCAATCCTGTAATTATATAAGCAAACGCGGTTTTGTGGTTCAACTTTTCGTTTTTCCTGCCTCTTGTACCCAACAGGGATATAAACAGAAAACCCAAAGCGATGAGCTTGGATTTATGAAAATTCCCAAACAATCCCGTTCTGTAAATATTGCCCAATAAGCGGTCACTGAGTGCGCTGCTCAACCCCCACTCCTGAAAAGCAGCATAACAGTAATAATAAAAATGGATCACTAAAATAACAATGCTGATCAGTCTGGTCATATCCAGAATTTTCCGCAATGCCTGTTCATTCTCTCCCGTCTGTATACTCATAGCGTTATGATTTTATGGATTGCTACTGATTGTTATCCAGGTTCTTTCTTCTCCTCTTTTTCTTCTTCTTTTTCAATTGGTACGGCAGGTAATTTGATGTTTGCTCCGTTTGCATCAGGGTATCCAGTATGTTTTCAATTTCTTTGAAAGGAGCAGCGATCTGCATGGCGTTTGGATGCGCCTTGGTTTCTGCCTCAACGGCGTTAGCCTGAGGCTGTAACCCAATCGGTTCCGAAGGAGCTGAATGCGAAGGCAACTTCTGCTCCGGAACTATTTTTTGTTGGCAACGTTCCTGAATGGCTTTTGCACTGTACTGTTTGCCCAATACACTCCCATTAAATATGCATTTGGTCTGGTGATCAACATAGGTGATGCCGTAAATAAAACCTGTATCATTTTGGCGAAGGGCGACATGAATACCCTGTTTTTCCAATGCGTTTATCAAATCCTGAAGTGTTACCTTTTTTCCCGTTAAGATCATATCAATGGCGTTCTTAATCCGCGCCTTGTACGGAATCCGCTTCTCTTCATTTTCCTTAAACTTCTCTTCCAAAAATTTAAGGGTTGGTTTGTTGTAAAACATGCTTGCCTTGATAGGCACGCCGATCGGATTTCCTTCAGCATCCAGTATCCGATACAGTAACCCGTTGTGCTGGTAAATCCTCGAATTTTCACTACCCCGCTCTGCAATTACATTGTATTGTTTGAACACCGCATTCAGTTCAGGCAAGCTGGCATAACGATATTGGTTTAATACCGCTTCCAACACATTTTGTATGGCCATTTTGGTCTGCGATTTACCATATAACACCTTTGCCACGGACACTGGTTTTAGCTGGTATTGATTCTGCTTTTTTTGTGCTTCGGCATTGATCAGGCCGAACTCTTTTTCGATGGCTTTCCTTGCCTGTTCGGATTGGTTGCGGCCTATATTATTCATGTCAATCCGGCTACCGTCAGGACGCACTTTTATGGATACGAGATGGATATGCGGATGCGCTGCATCGTGATGTTGATAAACCAGGTACGGTTGTTTTCCAAAGCCGATTTTTTCCATGTAAGTATCTGCAATAGCCAGTAATTTTTCTTTGGAGAAATGGCTTTCGGAAGCATGAAAATTCAGGGAAATATGCACGCTGCTACGCTTTACATTTTCGTTCAGTTCCAACTGTTTCATGAGACGGTTCAACTTCATTGAAAGGTTCATTTTATCAGGGTCAACGGGATAATTCCCGACCCCGATGCACTCTGCCACGCCTGCCTTAACCTTGTTCTCATTGTAATTGAAAATGCGGTGAATGGAGTGCCCTGTCTTGATTACTGCAACCATGATTCTGCTATTTTTTGAACATGCTTTTTGATCTCGTCCACCTTGTTGAAGAGTGTCTTTTTCTCCACTTCATATGCGATCAGCCAGCTTTTGAATTCAGTAATCTGGTTAAGCGTATGCAGTCGTTTTACCGCCTGGTTGAAGTTGTTCCCGATATGGTTCAGTTCATTTCTAAGCAGTGCCATTTCTGCCATAAAATCATCCAGGGATTGGTTCCGGTAGTAACTGGTTACCGGCTTCTCAAAAAGGTTACGGCGCACATAATCGCTTAGCTTACGGCAGGTGCTCGCTTTCCATTTTTGTTCAATTTTCGCATACTCTCCGGGTGTCATGCGCAGTCCGATGATGCGTGTCCTGTTTGAATTTTCTCTTCCCATCACAGCTCATTTACACATTTTCAAACTCATTTGATCGTATCAGTGTCCCCCGCCCACGAGTTCCGAGTGTGGGGCGGCAAGATTCGGTTGTTTAACAACCGGACATCTTGCCGATTGCAGGAACGTGGCAATCTTTCAGCCTTTTAAAAGCCTTCAGGACCTTGTAACCATCTTTCGGACTACTTTCAACCGCTTTATAGCCGTTTATTCAGTCTGCCGTTCTTATTCCTGTATCTGCCATACGTTATCCTCGTTTCTGTCCTAACTGTTTTTTCTGCGGCTTGTCAAAACTTACAATCCAGTCATTAAGGTCTTTATGGCTTTTGTACAGCTTGCTTTCATCGGTATATTTATTACTCATTGAAAGTGCACGCTGGCTGTAACTTTGTCCGGTAGCATCCCTGTCCAGGTAAAGTCGGATTGCCTGGTGTTGTTCCATAAACGGGCGTGCTCTTTCAAAGAAGGAAACCGAATTTAAAACCACAAAATCCTGACTATTTTCAGGAAGGTTTTTGTGGAGAACTTTGAAGGATAAAAAATCTGTAAAACCTTCAAATACTACTACTTCATCCGAACCATTTTTAAAGGTGGTAATATCTTTTGGCGAAATGCCTGTCTTGAAATATGGATTTCGGATTTCCCATCCTCCCGAATCATTTTTAAAACCGATGCCGTAATAGGTTTTACCATTCAGCTCATAACAGATTTCCCGGCAATATTTCTCGGCTATTACTACAGGTATGCACCTTTGTTCCAGGTTACGTAATAAGGCATATGAAGAGAGTGCAAAATCCCTCAAAACTTTAATCTTAGTATCCGGTTCATTTGAAATTTCTGGATGATGAACAATCGGCTTTTGAAAGGAAAAATTACCGTTTAGTATGTCAAGTATTTCGCCAACAGAAAAGTGGTGATATTCGATACCAAAATCAATCAGGTTGCCACCTTTACCCAGACCATGGTCGTACCATCGGTTAAGATGCCGGTTGATTTTAAAGGAAGGTGTTTTTTCTTTCCGAAGCGGGGATAAATACCAGTAATCGTTATTCCTGATTTTTAAAGGTTCATAACCTAATCTGGACAGGTAGTCCACCATATCCATTTCTTTGGTTTCGCTGAGTGAAAGCCCCTGTTTATTGAATTCCATAATCGCAGATTTTCAAGTTCGCTATTCAGTTTCAATGATGCGAAGGTAAACAAGCGGTATGGGTTTTACCTATCCTCACCATATTTTGACGGGGATGGTTTGAAAACGGCTCACTACTTTTATAGCGTAAATTTTGATTAATTTAAAACGTGTGATTATGATGACAACAAATGATGTGGCCAAGGTTTATGATACCATCTTGAGTATCCCCGGCATGAATGAAACGGTGAAGATTGATTTAAAGATCTCACGTAAAAACGTATTGTTGCTGAACAGTGTTATTGAGCGGGGGCTGACAGCAAAGGATGACGACAAATCATCCAACCTGTTCAGCAGTGTTTCCGAAGAAAGTTTGAAAGAACTGAGGGCATTTTCATCAGACTGTTTGCAAAAAGCGGGATTGATTGAACTTAGTGAAAAGCTCAGCGTCCTGAATGGTGGAAAATAACTAGACAGGGATAAACCTATGGTTGTCCGGCCATCTAGTTTGCGGATGTACCGTAAATGGAGTGAGGATAGTTTGCAACTGAATCGGAAAGGAGAAACGGGATTAATTCCCGTTTCGTCCTTCCACACCACTGTACGTACCGTTCGGTATACGGCGGTTCCCTAATTTACGCCATTGACCTTCCGATAATAATCCGTAAAAAAGATGTAACCTGATTGTTGAAGACGGTCGTTGGTGATGGTTCTTGCTAAGATTGGGCTGTTGGCTATATGCCAATAACCTTTTCTTGTATTCGCAAACTCCCAGGCCTTGTATTTTTCAATGCCAAGCTTAATGAGATTCTGCAAACGAGTTCTTATCCTTTTCCAATGTTTCCAGATAACCATCCGTAAGCGTCTGCGATACCACTCATCCACTTTTTGCAGAAGTTTCTTCATATCTGCCAGTTTAAAGTAGTTCACCCAGCCAGCGATATACTGTTTGAGTGATTCCTTCCGTCTTGTATCTCCCCCCACCCATTGCTCCTTGATGCGAGCATTTTTATCCGCTCTTTCATCTTGGTTATGCTTTTGGGATGTATTCGCAAACGACTTTCTTTTCCATACCTATAGAAGGAATATCCCAAAAATTTAATCTTTGAGAAATAGTCTACCACCATCTTTTCCCTGTTCACTTTCAAGAAAAGTTTCTTCTCAATATACGGGATGACATTAGTCAATGTCCGTTTGGCACTTCGTTCGCTTTTGCAAAGAATGACCAATCGAGTAGACCCAGGGAACTTCGCCCCTGAGTCTCTCACAGATCCGTGCGTAAAAGTCTCCCTTTACACGGCTCCTATTATTCAGTCTCAATGGTACCTTCATATCATTGGCGGTGTGACTCCAAACTTCCAATGAGCGAATAAAGTGGGGTTCTGTTTACACATGCTCCCTAGCCACCTCGTCGCTCTGGTTTTATGTCTTCTACATCGCTTAAACTTCCGTTCTACCCAATGGGCTAACCGTTCGTTTAGACGCTGGAACAATGGATACATTGCAGATTTGTAAAACTTGCTATAGTAACTGATATAGCATTGCAATTTCGGAATAAACATATTCGCCAAATCCAATAGGCTTTTATCTGATCTTTCATACAAGTTCAAGCTCCTTATTTCTTCGCTGATTTTCTTTCTCCCTTTCGTACTGATAGCGGGACTAAAATTTACAAATAATTTCCCAAATCGGTTCTTTGACCTCCCAGCCATAAAGGTAAACCCCAGAAATTCTAATCTTTCCAATTCATGGCTTCCTCTTATGTCATCATCTTTTCAATACACAATTTTAGTTTTTGCTTCATTTAATGACAGTTTACACTGTTCTATTCTATCCTTGATCGCCGTTTTAAGGAACTCTGCTTCTTCCTTCGTCCTGCAATGGCAAATGGTATCGTCCGCATATCTTTCAAAAGGGACTGAAGGATATTTCCTTTTCATCCATTCATCAAAAGTATAATGCATAAACAGATTCGCTAATAGAGGTCCAATTACTGACCCTTGAGGAACTCCTTTCTCTCTTTTTATCTGCTGTCCATCTCTAGTTTGATAGGGGGAAATGCCCCAAAAATATGTTATGTTTCTGAACAGCCCATTTAGTTCTTTCATAATTTTAAATTAAGGGCATTACTATTTTTCTAATCCAGGCAGGTGCAAGCTTCAAGTCTGCAAGAATATTTTCTTTCGTGTCGTGTGACAAAGCCAATTTTATTTTTGCCAAATCTTCGTCTGTAGCATTTTCGTTGCCTAATTCTTTAAGTGCAGAAACTACAAGCATAAGCACATCGCTTTTGTAGGCGAGGTTTTTAGGTACAACATGCTTAAATGATATTCTCTGGTTATTTATTTTTATTTTACGGGGTGCTCCATCCGTAAGAAAAACGGCATTAACTGGTGTTTGCGTCGACAATCCCAACGCATTTAGAGCATATACGCCTGTTAGAACTATTCGAGCTTTATCTCTTTCAGCGATTGCCTTTGCAATTTCCTCTACGGAAGGGTACAACACGCCGAACCCCAATTTTTTATCAATCTTAGGAAATAGATAGATTCCGTGGGCAAGCCGTACCAAAAAGCCTGACTTTTCTAATCTAAACAGCGATTTTTTGACCGTTTCAGGATTACCGAAAGATGCAAAATCAGCAGCAAAATAAATTCTCCCTCTGCGTTTTATTACAATCGAATTTTCTATATCATTAACAGTACTTTGCATTGAAATATTGGATATTAATTGTCCCAAATATACGATATATTTGGGACAAAACAATAGTGTGGATTATCGATTAAAATTAGTCCGAAAGCTTTCCCACTTGTTCTACGCATTCATTCGGCGGGGCTAAGCAATATTCAGATAATTTGATGCCGATACGAATTAAATTTCTGCAGTTAAAGATGATATTGGAACGATTTTGTTTGAGTTTAAGGTTCTTTAAAGCGATTTTAATGAAAAATTTGTTTTGACGATTTATTCACCAGTAAATAGAGTTAAATATGTTGAATATTAATACGATACGTTTATTTATGGACTTGTTAAGAATGGAATAAACTTCAAGCATATTTCTATTAGCGTATTTTTCAAGTATTAAATAGACATGGCTTAGGCTTTGTTTATTAATGTTTTGAAGATTTTTTTGTGGCTGATTTTTGGAGTCAATTTATACGTTTGTGTGCAAATTGTGTGCACATCCCCCAAAAAAAGACGTTTACAAAAAGTTTGTAAACGCCTTTTAATCAATTTGTTGTCCTGTCAGGTCTCGAACCTGAACTCTTCTGATCCAGAAACAGACGTGTTGCCAATTACACCACAGGACAGTTATTATGGTTGACCCGTCAAGGCTCGAACTTGAACTCTTCTGGACCAAAACCAGACGTGTTGCCAATTACACCACGGGTCAATCAATAATGTCTTATTATTTAAGACGGCTGCAAAAGTACGAAGTTTTTTTTTTCCGCAAACTGTTATGAGCATAAAAATGGAATCAATCGGTTTATTTATTGAATTGGTTTTAAATCCTTGATTGAAATTTTTCGAAAATGTATTTCAATCCGATAGAAATCAGTTTTGTATATAATCTA
>Ga0209748_1000500_pt1 | contig 20850 bp, 17 predicted proteins | sample BarGraIncu00421A_FD_185490 | JGI IMG/M metagenome (GOLD analysis project Ga0209748, IMG submission 185490) | Arctic peat soil microbial communities from Barrow, Alaska - Barrow Graham LP Incubations 004-21A (SPAdes) (version 2) | ecosystem: Environmental > Terrestrial > Soil > Wetlands > Peat... | reverse complement strand
GCTCGAGACGGTGCGCGCGCTCGGCATCAAGCGCATGGTGCAGGTCTCCACCGACGAGGTGTACGGCTCGATCGACGAGGGCGCGTTCTGCGAGACGGATCTCATCAAGCCCTCGAGCCCGTACTCGGCCTCCAAGGCCGGCGGCGACCTGCAGGTGCTGGCGTACCACACGACCTACGGCACGCCCGTGATGATCACGCGCGGGTCGAACACCTACGGCCCGTACCAGTATCCTGAGAAGCTCATCCCGCTGTTCGTCACCAACGCGATCGAGGGCGGACAGCTGCCGCTCTATGGCGACGGCATGAATGTCCGCGACTGGCTGCACGTCGACGACCACTGCGACGGCATCGAGTTCGTCCTGCTCAACGGCGAGCCCGGTGAGGTCTACAACGTCGGCGGCGGCAACGAGCGCACCAACCGCGAGATCACCTCGATCATCATCGACGAGCTCGGGCTGACCGAGGACGTCATCACGTGGGTCACGGACCGTCCGGGCCACGACCGGCGCTACGCGCTGGACTGCGGCAAGCTCGCCGCGATGGGCTGGACCCCCAAGGTCGAGTTCGAACAGGGCCTGCGCGACACGATCCGCTGGTACCGCGACAACCCGTGGTGGTGGAACAAGATCAAGCATCAGACCGAGGAGTTCGCGGACTGGCGCAAGCGCTGGTACGAGGAGCGCTCGTAGCGTGGGCGGGCCGCTGCTGATAGCGGGAGCCGGCGGGATGCTCGGCCACGCCCTGCAGATCGTCTGCGGGCAGCGGGGCCGGTCGTTCTTCGCCCCCGTGGAGTCGGAGTTCGACATCACCTCGGAAACCGACGTCGTCCGGGTCGTCGCCGCGTTCGCCGCGCTGCATCCGGACGGCGTGCTCGTCAACGCCGCGGCCTACACCAACGTCGAGCGCGCCGAGGATGATCCGGACAAGGCGTTCCTGGTGAACCGGACCGGCGCACGGCTGCTCGCGGCCGCCGCGGCCCGCGGGGGCCTGCCCTTCGTCCACGTGTCGACGGACTTCGTCTTCGATGGCACCAAGAAGGGCCCGTACACCGAGGACGACGAGCCGAACCCGCTGTCCGTCTACGGGCTCTCGAAGCTGGCGGGGGAGCGCGTCGTGCTCTCCGCGAACCCGACCGCCCTGATCGTGCGCACCGCGTGGGTGTTCGGCCCCTGGGGGGTCAACTTCCCGACGAAGATCATCGAGCGCGCCCGCGGCAGCATCGCGGTCACCGTCGTCAACGACGAGGTCGGCTCGCCGACCTACACGCTGGACCTGGCCGCGGGCATCCTCGACCTTCTCGACGCCCGCGCCCGCGGGATCTTCCACCTCGTGGGCAGCGGCTCGTGCAGCCGCGACGAGATGGCGCGCGAGATCCTGCGGCTGGCGGGGCTGGGTTCCGTCGAGGTCGTCGCGGTCCCGTCGTCGACCTTCCCGAGCAAGGCGGCGCGCCCCGCCAACTCCGTGCTGGACTGCTCGAAGGCCGCGGCTCTCGGCGTCACGATGCCCGATTGGCACGACGCGCTCGCGCGGTTCGTGCCGACGGTGGGGTAGCGCGACCCTAGCCCTGGAGCTGGGACTCGAAGAGGCGGCGGTACGCGCCGTCCTGCTCGAGGAGCTCGGCGTGCGTCCCCCGCTCGGCGATCCGGCCGCCGTCGAGCACGAGGATCTGGTCGGCCTTCATGACGGTCGACAGCCGGTGCGCGATGACGATGATCGTCTTGCGGTCCCGCACGCGGTCGAGCGCCTCCTGGATGTAGCGCTCCGACTCCGAGTCGAGCGCGCTCGTCGGTTCGTCGAGGATCAGGATGTCCGGATCCAGCAGCAGCACCCTGGCGAGCCCGAGACGCTGGCGCTCGCCTCCCGATAGGCGCACCCCGCGGTCGCCGATGCGGGTCTGGAGGCCCTCGGGCATGGCGTCCACGAACGGCGCCGCGAAGCTGCCTTCGAGCGCCGCGCGGACCTCGGCGTCACTCGGCACCCGCTCGAGTCCGTACACGAGGTTGCCGTACACCGTGTCGTCGAAGAGCACCGCGTCCTGGGTCATGTAGCCGATGTGGCGCCGCAGGCTCCGCAGCTCGAACTCGCACACGTTGACGCCATCGACGAGCACGCGACCCGAGGTCGCGTCCTTCAGTCGTGGGATCAGCTCGACGAGCGTCGACTTGCCGGCGCCCGAACGTCCGACGATCGCGGTGGTCTTGCGCGCGGGTATGCGCGCGCTCACACTCGCGAGCACCGACTCCGGTTCCGGGCATTCCGCGCTGTCCGCCTCGTACACGAACGAGATGTCCTCGAACTCGATCGCGTCCTCGAGCCCCTCGAAGGGTCGCGGTCCGCTCACGATGCGACGCGCCTCGCGTGCCTCGTGCGTCGTGCGCTCGACGAACAGCAGACCCCCGAGGGACGCCGACATCGCCTGACGGCCCGTGCTCCACTCCTTCGCCTTCTGGTTCATGCGGAGCAGCACGAAAAGAAAGACGCCGAGGCCGGCCAGCGACATGTGCAGGTACTGGATGCCGACGAACAGCACGAGGAACGCTCCGAGCATCAGTCCCGGGTCGACGGTCACCTCGATCCGTGCCTGGGAGAGCGCGATCTGCACGTTCGCCTTGCTCAACGCCTCGGAGATCGAGCGCGCGTTGCCCGTCTCCGTGTCCTCCTGACCCAGCATCTTGATGAGCCTGATCGCCGCAACGCGTTCGGCGAAGGAGCCGTACGCCTCCCGCGACAACTGCGACCAGCGCGCGCCGATCTCCCGCGCACGCTTGATGTTCGACCGCGCGACGAAGGACATCGCGATCACGGCCGCGATGGCGATCGCGGTCATGACGGGGGAGACGTAGAGCAGGGCCGCGGCATAGATGAGGATCAGGAGCATGACCGCGATGAGCCGCAGGAACGTGATGAGTGCGGCCCCCGCGGTGTCGACCTGGCCGGTGAGGAAGGCGATGAGGTCTCCCTGACCGCGACGGGCCGTGAACGAAAGGTCGGTATGCGCCAGCGCGTCGAACCCCTCGACCCGCAGCCGCGTCATCGCGCGGTTCTGCACCAGTGCCGAGTACCAGGAGTTCAGGTAGAACGCGACCTGGCGCAGCATGATCGGGATGAACGACAGGGTGAGCAGAGTCGCGAGGTTCAGCGGGACGTGGAGCCAGGTGCTGACATCGAGAAGGATCTTCCACATCCCGCCCTGGGCCTGCGGGATCGACCCGTTCTCCGCGTACTGCAGCACGGGCAGGAGCAGCCCGATGCCGAAGCCCTCGAGAGTGGCATAGGCGATCGCGAAACCGACGAGCGCCGAGATCTCGCTCCTGCGCATCTGCAGCATGTCGAACATGCGGCGGATCGCGTTGATCTTCGTGTACTCGGCCAACCGGTCGAGGAGTGTGCGCACGATGGGTCTTCCTCTGCTCGGAGGGAAATGGTCGCTGCCCCGACAACAATAGAGCAGCAGGCGCGCGCGCGGCGTTCTGGTGACAATCTGTGGTCTATGCTGGCACAACGTCACGGAATGGGAAGGGAGCGAGCGATGTCATCTGAGACGCACCTGTACGCCGTCATCCTCGCAGGCGGGAGTGGCCAGCGCTTCTGGCCGCTGTCGCGCGAACTGGGCCCGAAGCAGCTGCTCTCGATGTTCGGGACCGAGTCGCTGATCGCCCAGGCCGTCCATCGGATCCTTCCGTTCACCGCCGGGGGCGCGGACGTCACGGTCGTGACCAGCGAGCGCCTCTTCGACGAGTTGCGCAACCACCTGATCGCGCAGCCGGACGTAGAGCTTCATCACATCCGCTACATCCAAGAGCCTCTCGCCCGCAACACGGCACCGGCGATCGCGCTGGCGGCCGCCACCCTCGCGGCAAGCGATCCCGAGGCGATCATGGTCGTCCTGCCGTCGGACCACCTGCTCGAGGACGGCGCGCTATGGGCGGACTGCATCCGTGCGGCCGCGGGAGCCGCATCGGACGGCTGGCTCGTCACGATCGGTATCTCGCCGACACGACCCGAGACCGGCTACGGCTACATCAGCGCGGCCGAGGTGTTGCCGGGCCGCGGCGTCGGGTCCGCAGTACCCCATGTGGCGGCCGAGTTCGTCGAGAAGCCGGACCGCTCACGTGCCGAACAGTACGTGGCGGACGGCACGCACTTCTGGAACGCGGGCATCTTCGTGATGCGCGCGGCGCGGGTGCTCGAAGAGCTGGACGCTGCGGGAGGGAACGAGGCGCGCGTCGCCGCGGTCGCCCGCGCGATCGCCGCCATGCCCGCCGAGTCGCGCAACGGCGAGGAGGCGCGGGTCGCCTTCGAAACCATCGAGCCGGTCTCGATCGACGTGGCGGTCATGGAGCGCTCGGACCACGTCGCGGTCATCCCCGCATCGCTCAAGTGGAGCGACGTCGGATCGCTGCTTGCGCTCGAGGACGTGTCCGAGCCTGACGCTTCGGGCAACGTCCGGTTCGGTCGAGGCGTGGACATCGGCAGCCGCGACACGATCGTGTATTCGACCGATCGCCTCGTGGCCACGCTCGGAGTCGAGGACCTCATCGTGGTGGACACGTCAGACGCGACGCTGGTCCTGCCGAAAGGCCGCGCCCAGGACGTCCGGATGGTCGTCGACGCGCTCAAAGCGATGGGTGCGCCGGAGGTATCACAGCCGAAGGTGAGCCTGCGGCCGTGGGGTAGCTGGACGAGCCTGCTCAAAGGACCCGGCTACGAGATCAAGCTGCTCGAGATCAAGCCCGGTTCGCGGCCCAGCCTGCAGCGCCACCTCCATCGCAGCGAGCACTGGATCGTCGTGGCGGGAGACGCTGTTGTGAGGTGGGGCGACGTGACGACAGAGGTGCACGTCAACCAGAACGCCTACGTGCCGGTCGGTGTGGCACACCGCATCGAGAACCGCGGCAACGTGCTGCTCAAGGTGATCGAGGTCCAGGTGGGCGAGTACGTGGGTGAGGACGACATCATCCGCATCGAGGACGACTGGGACAGGGAAGGTGTGAGATGAGCAAGCGCGCGCTGATCACCGGCATCACCGGCCAGGATGGCTCCTATCTGGCGGAGCTGCTGTTGGACAAGGGCTACGAGGTGTACGGCCTGATCCGCCGTTCGTCGTCAGAGACGGTCGACCGTCTGGCGGGCGTGCTGCCACGGATCCAGTTGGTCGGGGGAGACCTCCTCGACCCCTCATCGATGCTCGAGGCGCTGGACACGGCGCGGCCCGACGAGGTGTACAACCTGGCCGCACAGTCGTTCGTCGCGGAGTCCTGGCACGAGCCCGTCTACACAGGGGAGATCACGGCCCTGGGCGTGACGAGGCTCCTCGAGGCGATCCGGCGCTCCGCACCGCAAGCACGGTTCTACCAGGCATCGTCGTCCGAGATGTTCGGCAAGGCCATGGAGACACCGCAGCGTGAGACGACCCCGTTCCACCCTCGCTCGCCGTACGGCGTGGCGAAGGTGTACGGGCACTTCATCACGATGAACTACCGGGAGTCGTTCGGCATGCATGCATCCAGCGGCATCCTGTTCAACCATGAGTCGCCGCGACGCGGCATCGAGTTCGTGACTCGCAAGATCACGGACGGGGTCGCCCGCATCAAGTTCGGGCTGCAGGAGGAACTGCGGCTGGGCAACCTGGACGCGCAGCGCGATTGGGGCTTCGCGGGCGACTACGTCGACGCGATGTGGCGCATGCTGCAGCAGGACGAACCGGGCGACTACGTGGTCGCCACAGGAGAGACACACACGGTCCGCGAGTTCTGCGAGCTCGCTTTCGAGCGGGCAGGACTGGACTGGGAGCGGTACGTGGTGGTCGATGAGATCTTCGTGCGTCCGGCGGAGGTCGACCTGCTGCTGGGGGACCCGACCCGCGCCCGCGAGGTGCTCGCGTGGTCGCCGACGGTCTCGTTCGGCGAACTGGTCGAGATGATGGTCGACGCGGATCTCGAGAGGATCGGATCGATGACGGGCGGGGTGGCGCGATGAGCTTCTGGGCCGACAAGCGGGTCTGCGTGACGGGAGGGGCGGGGTTCCTCGGCGGTTTCCTCGTCGACGAGCTGAAGCGCCGAGGCGCGGAGCACGTTTTCGTGCCGACCTGCGCCGAGTACGACCTCACCACTCGCGAGGCGATCCTCCGGATGCTCGCGGACGCGAAGCCGGACATCGTGATCCATCTCGCCGCCGTTGTCGGTGGCATCGGCGCCAACATGGCGAACCCCGGCAGGTACTTCTACGACAACGCGATCATGGGCATCCAGCTCATCGAAGAGTGCCGACTGGCGGGCGTATCGAAGTTCGTGGCCCTCGGGACCATCTGCGCGTACCCGAAGTTCGCACCCATCCCGTTCCGCGAGGAGGACCTCTGGGACGGGTACCCCGAAGAGACCAATGCACCGTACGGCTTGGCGAAGAAGATGATGCTGGTCCAGTGCCAGGCCTACCGCCAGCAGTACGGTTTCGACGGCATCTTCCTGCTCCCGGTGAACCTCTATGGCCCGCGCGACAACTTCGACCTTGAGACCAGCCACGTCATTCCCGCGATGATCCGCAAGATGACTGCCGCCCGCGATTCCGGCGAGACGGTCGTGCTGTGGGGCGATGGGTCGCCGACCAGGGAGTTCCTCTATGTGGAGGACTGCGCGCGCGCGATCGTCATGGCCGCAGAGCGCTACGACGGAGCCGGCCCGGTCAACCTCGGCGCCGGGTGGGAGATCTCGATCAAGGACCTCGCGGAGACGATCGCGAAGCATGTCGGCTACACGGGCGAGATCATCTGGGACACGACCAAACCCAACGGACAGCCTCGCCGCAAGCTCGACGTTTCACGCGCGAAGGAGCGTTTCGGCTTCGAGGCCGAGGTGCCGTTCGACGAGGGTGTCAAGCGAACGGTCGAGTGGTGGGAAGCGAATCGCGAGGGGTGTGATGAACGTGCCCCGGCATCGCGGGCAGGGAGGCGGACATGAAAGTCGTGATCCTCGCGGGCGGACTGGGCACGCGCATCTCTGAAGAGACCGTGACCAGGCCGAAGCCGATGGCCGAGATCGGTGACAAGCCGATTCTGTGGCACATCATGAAGACGTACAGCCACTACGGGTTCAGCGACTTCGTCATCTGCGCGGGCTACAAGGGCTATCAGATCAAGGAGTACTTCCACAACTACTGGCTGCACGACGCAGACGTGACCTTCGACATGAGAACTCACGGCATTGAGGTGCACCAAGACGCGAACGAGCCCTGGCGCGTGACGGTGGTGGACACGGGCGCCGAGACAATGACGGGCGGCCGTGTGAAGCGCATCGAATCCTACGTCGATGGAGAGACCTTCCTGCTCACGTACGGTGATGGCGTGGCCGACGTGGACATACCGGCTCTGCTCGAATTCCATGCTCGTTCGGGGCGACTCGCCACGCTCACTGCTGTCCAGCCGTCGGGACGTTTCGGAGCGCTCCAGCTGGGCGAGGGCGATGCCGTTGACTGTTTCCGAGAGAAGCCGATTGGCGACAGTGACTGGATCAACGGAGGGTTCTTCGTGATGGAGCCCGAGGTCTTCGCACTCCTCGAAGGGGACGAGACAGTCCTCGAGCGCGAGCCGCTCGAAACGCTGGCTGACAATGGACAGTTGGGGGCTTTCAAGCACCGTGGCTTCTGGCAGCCTATGGACACGCTTCGGGACAAGAACCATCTCGAGGCCCTGTGGCGTTCAGGCAACGCGCCTTGGAAGGTCTGGTAGCGGTGCAGAGCGCGTTCGACGGAGCGTTCTCGGGCAGGCGAGTCCTCGTCACGGGCCATACGGGCTTCAAGGGCTCGTGGCTGAGTCGTTGGCTGCTCGAACTTGGGGCCGATGTGACCGGCTATGCACTCGAGCCCGACACGACGCCCTCGTTGTTCACGGACCTCGCTCTGGCGCGATCGATGGACAGCCGAGTCGGCGACGTCCGCGATGCGGGACGTATCGCGGCGTTGGTGGCTGAGACTCGTCCCGAGCTTGTGCTCCACCTCGCCGCACAGCCACTGGTCCGGCGAAGCTACGCACAGCCCGCATACACGTTCGAGGTGAACGTGCAGGGAACCGTGAATCTGCTCGAGGCGGTCCGCGCGTGCGGGGAGACACAGGTCTTGGTGAACGTGACCACCGACAAGGTGTACGCGAATCCCGAGACGGGCGAGCCGTTCGATGAGGAGAAGCCGCTCGGCGGCCGCGACCCCTACAGCGCGAGCAAGGCCGCCTCGGAGATCGTGACGGCGTCGTATCGCGCCTCGTTCTTCTCGTCAGAGGGCTCGACGGCGGTGGCAACGGCGCGCGCCGGCAATGTGATCGGGGGCGGCGATTGGGCGCAGGATCGGCTCGTCCCGGACTGCGCTCGGGCTCTGTCGAGCGGGACTCCCGTGCTGGTTCGCAACCCTCTGTCGATCCGTCCCTGGCAGCACGTCTTGGAGCCACTTTCCGGCTACCTCCATCTGACTGCCTCGCTGCTGAACGACCGATCGCTCGCGGGGCCGTTCAACTTCGGCCCGGATCAGGGCGCCGCCCGGACAGTCGGCGAGGTCGTCGAACGGCTCGTTGCCGCATGGGGTGCGGGCTCGTGGCATGTGCCGGAGTCCGAGGCGCAACCTCACGAAGCCGCCCAGCTCCGGCTCGACACACGCAAGGCCGAGAGAGTGTTGGGCTGGCGTCCGGTGTGGGGGCTGGACGAGACCATCGAGAGGACGGCCGCTTGGTACCGCGCGTACAGCGCTGGTCACGATGCGGCAGGACTTGTGGAAGCGGACTTCGAGGCATACGTGGCTGCGGCGCGCAGCGCAGCGGCGCCGTGGGCATGATGGGAGCGCATTCGTGACCGAGATCGTTCGTGCTGAGAAGATCAGGCAGCAGATTCTCGCCCTGACCCGCGACTACTTCGCAGCCGAGTTCGCCGAGAGCCCCCCGTTCGAGCCGGGCGTTTCGCGCCTTTCCTATGCGGGGCGCGTGTTCGATGAGCGAGAACTCGTGAATCTGGTCGACTCGTCGCTCGACTTCTGGCTCACCTACGGCCGCTTCTCCAAGCAACTGGAGCACGGCCTGGCCGAGTTCCTAGGCGTCCAGCACGCCTACCTTGTGAACTCGGGGTCGAGCGCCAATCTCCTCGCAGTTGCCGCACTGACCAGCGAGCGACTCGGCCACCGACGTCTCACGCGCGGTGATGAGGTCATCACGGTCGCCGCCGGCTTCCCTACGACGATCGCTCCGATCGTGCAATTTGGCGCTGTGCCGGTGTTTGTGGACGTCACGCTCGGTACCTACAACATCGACGTCAGCCGGCTCGACGCTGCCCTGTCCGGCAGGACGAGGGCGGTGATGCTCGCACATACGCTAGGCAATCCATTCGAGATCGATGCCGTTCAGGCGTTCTGCGAGCGCAACGGTCTCTGGCTGATCGAGGACAACTGCGATGCGCTTGGCGGTGAGTATCGCGGTCGGAAGACGGGGACCTTCGGACACATCAGCACCTCGAGCTTCTACCCGCCTCACCACATGACGATGGGTGAGGGCGGTGCGGTCTACACCGACGATGACGAACTCGCCGCTATCCTCCTGTCGATGCGCGACTGGGGTCGCGACTGCTACTGCCCCTCGGGCAGAGACAACTCCTGCGGGAAGCGCTTCTCTCAGCAGTTCGGCACGCTGCCCTTCGGCTACGACCACAAGTACGTCTACTCGGAGTTCGGCTACAACTTCAAGGTCACAGACATGCAGGCCGCCATCGGGGTCGCACAGCTCGAGAAGCTCCCGGGATTCACGGATGCGCGTCGGCGCAACTACCGTCGCCTGCGCGACCTGCTGGCGCCGCTCCAGGATATGCTCATCATGCCCGAGGCCACCGCAGGCTCGAATCCCTCGTGGTTCGGTTTCCTCATGACGGTGCGCGAAGGCGCGACACTCCCCGATGGCTCGCCGGTCACGCGCGATGCGCTCGTCGCCGCGCTCGAGGGGGCTCATGTGCAGACGCGGATGCTGTTCGCCGGCAACATGGTGCGCCAACCGGCCTTTGATGGCATGCGCGCGCGGGGTGAGGGCTACCGGACGATCGGGAACCTGCCCAACACCGATCGCATCATGAACGATGCATTCTGGATCGGGCTCTACCCAGGCATGACCGAGGAGATGCTGGCGTACATGGCAGACGTGCTCATCAGCCGGTTGCGGGGATAGCATGAAGGCGAGCGACTACGTCGCGGCGTTCCTCGCCGAGCAGGACGTGACAACCGTCTACGAGCTGACGGGCGGCATGATCACGCACCTCCTCGACTCGCTGCACCACGTCGACAGCATCCGGATCGTGAGCGTGCACCACGAACAAGCCGCGGCCTTCGCAGCCGAGGGTGGTGCGCGCATGACCGGTGTCCCGGGCGTGGCGCTGGCCACGAGTGGACCGGGCGCGACCAATCTGATCACCGGCATCGGGAGCTGCTACTTCGACTCCGTTCCGGCTGTCTTCATCACCGGCCAGGTCAACACGTGCGAATTGCGCGGAGACAGTGGCGTGCGGCAGGCGGGGTTCCAGGAGACGGACATCGTTGCGGTCGCCTCGCCGCTCACCAAGGCGGCGTGGCAAGTCACGTCGGCTGAGGACATCCCCAAGATGCTGGAAGCGGCGTTCCGGCTGGCCCTCGAAGGCCGTCCCGGACCGGTGCTGCTGGACATCCCGATGGACCTGCAGCGCCAGCAGATCGATGCTGTTCCAAGACCTATCGGTCCTCCGCTGCGAGAGGCTTCCGCGGGCATCGAAGAGGTCTTGGATCGGATCGCGCATTCCAAGCGTCCACTCCTGTTGGCGGGTGGCGGTGTGCGCTCGTCGGGGGCGGCTGCGGTCGTGCGTAGGTTCGCCGAGTCGCTGCGGTTGCCGGTCGCCTACTCGCTCATGGGCGTGGACGTGGTCTCCTACGATCATCCGCTGCATGTCGGTCTCATCGGCACGTACGGCAATCGTTGGGCGAATCTCGCCCTGCGCGACGCCGATTGCGTGCTGGTTGTCGGTGCACGGCTGGACGTGCGACAGACGGGCGCGGACGCGGCGGCCTTCGTCGCGGGCAAGACGCTGATCCACGTGGATGTCGATCCGGCCCAGCTGGCATGGCGCGCTCGGGCGAATCTCGACATCCAGTCAGATGTCGGGGCCTTCGCGTCAAGCGCGCTTGAGTGCGCAGGTGGGCGCGTTTGGCCTGACTGGTCCGATTGGCACAGGGAGATCGCCGAGTACAGGCGTGCCTGGCCCGACGAAAACGAACTTGCAGGCGTCGTCGGCATCAATCCCTCCGAACTCATGCACGCCCTGTCGGCGCGTGCGCAAGAAGCTTCCGCATACGTGGCCGACGTCGGACAGAACCAGATGTGGGCTGCCCAATCGCTCAGGGTTGGGGATGGTCAGCGCTTCCTCACGTCGGGCGGCATGGGCGCAATGGGCTTCGCGCTGCCCGCTGCAATCGGCGCCGCGCTGGCGGCGCCAGGCAACCCGGTCGTGGTGATCGCTGGGGATGGCGGCGTGCAAGTCAACATCCAGGAGCTCGAGACGATTGCGCGATTGAGACTGCCCATCAAGATTGTCGTGCTGAACAATGAGTGCTTGGGCATGGTGCGGCAGTTCCAGGACGAACTGTTCGAGTCGCGGTACCAGTCCACAGTGTGGGGGTACGGCGCACCGGACTTCGTCGCAGTGGCGAAGGCCTACCGCATCGACGCGCGCCGTGTCTCGTCGGACCTGGAGCTGGGTGAGGCGCTCGACTGGCTCATGAGCGACCGGACAGCGCCGAGCCTGCTCGAGGTCATGATCGATACCGGAACATGCGTGCGACCGAAGGTCTCCTTCGGGAACCCCGTGTTCCTCATGGATCCGCCGCCGCAGACGGACGTGCGCGGTGGGTGAGCCGAGGCGCGTCGCCGTCCTGGGCGCCACCGGGCACGTGGCCAAGTGCCTGACTGCCGGGATGTGGGCCGATCCAGCGGTTGAGATGACGCTCGTTGCGCGCGATCTGGCGAGACTCGACGCCTTCGTGGCGACGTTGCCGGAAGTGCCGAGGAGCGAGACCTGGGCTCCACCGCGCCAAGTCACCTTCGATGATTTCGGCGTCGGCGAGTACGACGCGATCGTCAACTGCGTGGGATTCGGCGATCCCGCTGCGCTCGCCGGGGCGTCCGGGAGGGCGGTCTTCGCGCTCACAGAGAAGTTCGACCACGTGGCGCTCGACTACCTCGAGGACTCGCCTGAGACCCGGTACGTTTCAATGAGCAGCGGCGCGGCGTATGGAGGGGACTTCTCGGAGCCGGCATCCGAGCGCAGCCGTTCGGTCTTCCCTGCGAACCAGCTCACGTCCTTGGACTTCTACGGTCTCGCGAAGCTAGCCTCCGAGGCCAAGCACCGTGCGGTTCAGGACCGGGCAATCGTCGATCTGAGGCTCTTCGGCCTGTATTCACGCCACATCGATCCGCACGCACGCTACTTCATGAACGACGTCTACGGCGCAGTCGTCACAGGCACGAAGCTCGAGGTGGGCCCGGAAGACATCAAGCGCGACTACGTGGATCCCGCGGACCTGACAGCACTCGTGCTGGGCGTGCTTGATTCCTCGCCGAGGAACGACGTGTTCGACGTGTACAGCGCGCACCCGGTGTCCAAGTTCGAGATCCTGAACGACTTCGCCAGGCGCTACGGTCTGGCCTACGTTGTCGACGAGGGTAGAAGCAGCGGCTCGCCGACCGGTCCCAAGCTCAACTACTACTCGACCAGCGAGCGCGCCCAACTAGTCGGCTACGTTCCTAGGTGGACATCCCTCGAGACCCTCAGGAATGAGACGGATGCACGGCTCAAGCTGCGGGCAGGGGTGGGCTCCATCAAGGGGTCAGATCGGCAAGAGGGAAGTCCATGTCGGTGATTAACGCCAAGCCTCGCATCTTCGTTTTCGACGTGGACATAGCGCCGTTCATGGCGAACCGCGTGTTTGACCTGGACCAGGTTCGACAGTATCCGGGCGCCGAAGCGTTCGTGCGACTCGGGGAAGTACTGCGCGCACGCGGCATGATGACCGTCACGGCGGATGCGTATCTGCAGAGTCCGATGCGCACCGAACCAGCCGTATGCCTGTCGAACGAACTGACTCAGTTCACCGACATCTTGCTGTCCATGCCGCACGTGGTTCCCGCTGCCTGCATGACACTGGAATCACCGATCGTCATACACGACTTCTATCGGGAGATGCCCGAGACATCTGCGAAGTTCAGGCATGTCTTCCTTTGGAAGGGCGCGCGTGAGCGCGCCACGGGCGGCGCGCAGTTCCACGAGATCCACTGGCCGTACCCGAATCTTGCGCTCGCCGAGGGGATCCCTCCCTGGACGGAGCGCCGCTTCCTCGCCCTGGTCAACAGCAACAAGCGCATGCCCGCGCCACCTACACCGACTTTCGATCTCAGGCATCCACGACACACCTGCGGCCAGTTCCGCGATGCCGCCCGGTGGCGCCGACTTCAAAACACCGAACCTTGGCTGCGGAGCGACCTCTACGCCGAGAGGCTGCGGGCCATCGAGCACTTCGCTCAAAGCGCCGATTTTGACCTGTACGGCCGCGGATGGGACGACACGTCACTGCTGACAAAGGCGGATGCTGCGGCAGTCGTCTCCTCATACCGCGGGGAGGTCGGTCCGCTTGCCAAGATCGAGACTCTCTCGCAGTACAAGTTCGCGCTGTGTCTTGAGAACACCTCGTACCCCGGCTACATCACCGAGAAGATCTTCGACTGCTTCGTCGCAGGGTGCATCCCGGTCTACCTTGGGGCCCCAGACATCGAGCAATCCGTGCCCTCGGATGCTTTCGTTGATGCAAGGACCTTCCGCACCTTCGCGGACCTGGAGACGAGCCTGCGGTCCATGACCGGCGAAATGGCTCAGCAGCACCTCGACGCAGCGCAGGAGTTCACGGGCTCGGCCGCAGCGAGGCCATTCACGCAGGACTTCTTCGTGCATGAAGTGGCTGCCACGCTGATCGGCTAGTCGGAGTCTCCAGGCGGCCCCCGTGACTGCTGACGCTCAATGGGATTGAGAGTGGCAGCCTGTCTGCATGAGCCAGCGCGACAGGCCCACTCTCGTGGCGCCGCTTGAATCCTCACGGCGTCGGTGCAGTAGACTGCCGCTAGCGCAGACCTACCGCGTCTCCGTCGGCCCAGAGACGCCTGTGATTGGAGACCAGACCGTGCTGCGACAAATCGTTCTCAGGGTGCTGCCCCGTGGCGTCAAGGACCGGGTCAAGGGGTGGGTCCGGTCGAACGTGGGCGTTGACGCCGAGGTTGGCGATGCTGGCGGGATAGCAACGGCACTCGGCCGGGTGGATCCGGGAATCACCGTGATATTCGATATCGGGGCGAATGTCGGGGATGTGACCTTCCGTATGCTGGAGATGTTCCCCAAGGCGACGATCTTCGCTTTTGAGCCGTGCAGTTCCACCTTCGTGCGATTGCGCGACCGGACCATGTTGGAGATAGTGCCTGAGTATCACGAGATGAACCCCCACGTGCAGACAGCGGGTACCGAGGGGATATCACTGAAGCGTCTCGACACGTTCGTGGAGGAGCAGGGGATCAGTCACATCGACCTAGTGAAGATCGATGTGGAGGGAGCGGAGTACGAGGTCTTGTCCGGTGGCCAGCGTGCGCTACGCACGATGGTGGACATCGTCTTCTGCGAGCTGTCGTTCGTTCGCTGGCCTCGTGAAGATGGCCGGTTCATCCAGATTCTTCAGTTCATGCACGCCTGTGGCTTTGCGCCAGCGGAACTCTACGATGTGGCTCACGTCGATCCCGGAAATGGCGACTCGACGTGGCGGTTGGCCCAGGTCGATTGCGTCTTCCGTCGCTACGGGAGCCAGGCGTGAGCCGGTCGCCTTCCAGCGCCGCTTCTGCCGGAATCACTCCTCTTCCGGCAACCCGCGGTTGGAGCACGCGGCTTGTCTCCGGTGGAGGAAGTGCCACGGCGACAGATGCGTCTTCGGCTGAAGCCGACGCCCCGAGCCGGCGAGACGGGGTACGACTCACGGTCGTTGTCACGACATACGAACGGCCGGGCTACCTGAGGCAGAGTCTCGCCTCGATTGCGGCTCAGAGTGCCAAGGGTTGCTTCAGGGTTGTCGTGCAAGACAACGCGAGCACCGCTGACTACTCGGCCGTCATCGCCGAGTACGCCGAAGGACTGGATCTCGAGTACGTGCGAAACGAGACCAACCTCGGAGCCGCGGGGAACATCGAGGCTGCCCTGACGCGCTACCGGGACACCGAGTATCTGACGGTCTTCCACGACGATGACCTCATGCACCCACGTATGCTCGAGTGGCAGCTACAGCTGATGGACTCGGATCCCTCGATCATGTTCACTGCAACCCAGTGCGCCGCCTTTGAGGACGGGACCACCCCGCCGGCTGAGCTCTGGCAAGACGTGGCAACTCCCGCCTGCATGATCTTCGATGATGCCGTGGGTCTTGTGCGGGGCATCCTCTCGAGCTTCGAACTCGCTTTCAGCTCGGTCATGTACCGCACGAGCGTGCTCGACCGCGTTCGGTTGGACTTCGAGCGCTTCAACTTGTACTGCGACCGGCCCTACCTCGTTGAGATTGCGCGACTCGGCAAGAGCGCTCTCGTCACGGCGCCGCTTGTTCTCTATCGCATCCACGCGGCTCAGGACACGAATTCCGGCGCCCTGACAGTTCCCATCATGATCGAACTCATGAAGTACTACAGAGAGAGCCTGGGTGCCGACGCCAGCGTCGAAGACCGTGAGCTGTTCTTGAAGCGCTCCACCTCGTTCGTCGCGCAGGCCTACACGACTCTGCCACGTGCGGGACGCCCCTCTCCTGTTCAGTTCCTCTTTCGCACCAGGGCCGCAGGTGTGCTCCGATTGAGGGACATCTCGAAGGAGCACTGGTTCGCACTGCTTGAGGGGACTGCCGGCTACTGGTTGGTGCGCTTGGGCGTGCGAGTGAAGCAGGCCGCACGACGCGTCTTCGGCAGCGCGTGACAACTCAGGTTGGCTCATCTTCCGCACGTTGGCCCGGGTCCGCCCGCGGTGTGTAGGAAGATCTGGCTGGGCTTTCGATGCGGAATCAGTCAGCGTCTGAAAGGGTCGGGCGCCTACGAGGAATGCAGGTCGTCGTAGCTCCCGAACCTTCTGCGCCGGTAGTCAACCCAGCCGCGCAGCATCATCTTGACCTTCGCGAGCCGCTTCGGTTCGGCGAGCAGGATCTTCACCAGTTCCTTGCGCCAGTACCGGCGCTCTTCGTCGAGCCAAGTCGGGAACTCCTTGCCGTACTCCGCTCTCAACTCGAAGAAGTTCCGCACCATGTAGTAACGGCGCACCGGGCTGTAGTCCGTGATGTAGCAGCGGATCGGGAACGTGACGAGTTGCAAGGTGCCGCATCGGTGAAGGAGGACGACGTCCTGCCGTTGAGTGACGCGCCAGCCGTTGCGCAGCGCGTGCATGCAGAGCTCGTTGTCGACACGGTCGATGAACAGGTCCTCGCGAAAGCCGCCCAGGTCGCTGAACGCGGACAACCGCAGGAGATTGCCGCTCGTCATGGCAGAGACCAGGTCGCGGCACTCTGCGACCTTCTCCTCCGTGAGCCCGCCGGCTTGCTCCCACTTGGGCGCGATGATGGCGATCCGGTCGGAGTCAGCCGACTCGAGGCACTTGGCAAGGCCGTCCACGAACCCTTCGGGCGCCGTGCTGTCTTGGTCCATCGTCAGAGCCCACGAATGACCGGAGTCGATCGCGCGGCGGCAGCCCGCGTTCAGAGCGGCCGCGATGCCCTTGTTGCCACCCATCGAGAGGTACTCGACCCCTCTCGATTCCAGCTCGGCTCGGAAGCTCGCATCCAGGTCCGGGGTGTTGTCGACCGCGATCACCACATCCACCTGCCGGATGTAGGAGTGGATGTTGTCCAGGACGTCCGCGGGCGGGTTGTACAGCACCACCACCGCGGCGACCTCGCTCTTGTGGATCTTGCCGTCCAAGGTTCCTCGTTCTCTCTGGGAATCAGCTCCGCCAGACGCAGCCTACTCGGGACTGTACGCCCCGGTGCTCCGTCCCGACAGCCCGTCCACGAGTCCTCGCACCAGCGCGAACGCACTGCGGGGCCTGCCGCGGAGCAGGAGGTAGAGCGCGTTCACAAGCGTCAACAGGCTGACGCGAACGACGAGTCCGGGTCGATTGCGTCGGTAGAACAGCACGCGGTTGCGTCCCTCGTACCGCCACGTCGTGTGCGTCCTGTCTTTCGGCATGGAGGCGCCCACCTTGTGCCACACGCGCGATCGCGGCACGTAGAGCACGTGCCAGCCGGCCGTGCGCGCCCGTTCGCACCAGTCGGTCTCCTCCCAGTACAGGAAGTAGTCCTCGCTCATCAGCCCGATGCGCTCGACCACGCTCGCTCGCACGAGCAGGCTCGCTCCGGGGACGTAGTCCACTTCCTCGATCAGGTCGTACTGGCCGACATCGCGCTCGCCTTCGCCCCGGTGGTACGTCCACCCCCATCGCGGGGAGATGCAGCCACCGGCCGACCACAGGACGTCCGGTCGATCGAAGAAGAGCGTCTTCGAGCCCGCGATGCCCGCCGAGTCATCCGCGTTCAGGGCGGACACGAGGCTCGTCAACGACTCGGCCTCGACGGTCGTGTCGTTGTTCAGGAGCCACACGAACTCCGCCCCCCGGTCGAGCGCGACCTTGATGCCGATGTTGTTGCCGCCTGCGAAGCCCGTGTTGACACGGGATTCGATGATCTCGAGCTGGTCGAACCGCTCGCGCAGCCGCGGGGCTGAGCCGTTGGTCGAGCCGTTGTCCACGACGATCACGTGAGCGTTGTCGTAGTCGAGCGAGCGGCAGGAGTCCACGCACGCCGCAGTGTCTTCCCAGCCGTTCCAGTTCACGATGATGATGAAGACGGAGCCGTCTTCTGCCTTCATTTGGGGCCCTAGCGTCGAAGGATGAGAGACCGGCACATGGGCTAGACTCTCATTTACGTATCCGTGAGGCAACCTGCAGTTGGAGTCCCGCGTGAAGCACCGATGCTCTCAGGTGGCGAGAGACGGCCGGACCGTCGCCTCTGACGCGGGCGGCGTCGAAGCCTCAGGAGGCGTCCGGCGCGCGGGACGACCATGAACATCGGCATCGACATCACCGCCCTCGCGAGTCCCTCCCCGGGAGGCATCGGCACCTCGCTGCACTCGATCCTGACGGAGTTCGCGGCGATGGGCACGCAGCACCGGTTCACGCTCTACGGAACGAGGCCTCCGCTCGTCCCGTTCTCCGGTGAGGCGTTCGATCCCGGTTGGCCTCTCCGGCTCGACGCCGGTCCGTTCGCTCGCAGCAACATCCTCTGGCTGCGCCACGGGGCCGCAGCGATGCTCGCCGAAGATGGCGTCGACGTCTTCTGGGGCGCTCGGCAGGTCGTGCCGTCAAGACCGGGTCGCTGCGCCACGGTCGTCACGGTCCACGACTTCTGGGACCGCTTCTACCCCGGCCAGCAGCCTCTGGTGAACCGCGTGCTCAACCGATGGGTCGTCGACACGAGCGTGCGCGATGCCGACGTCATGACGCCCATCTCCCACGCTACGGCGGCGGACCTCGAACGCCTGTACCGCGTTGCCGGCGAGCGCGTCGACGTCGTGCAGCTCGGAGTCGACACGTCCCTGTTCGCGCCGCGCCCGGAGGCGGAGGCTGCCGCGCTGGCCGGACGGCTCGGAGTCGACGGCGCGTACGTCTTCGCGATGGACGTGTTCAACCCGCGCAAGAACGCCGCCGTCGTGCTCGAGGCCTTCGCCGCGCTGCCGGAGACCCTTCGGCGTGACCACAAGCTCGTCCTGCTGGGCCGTCCCCGGCGCACAGCGCGGCCGCTCGACGTCGAGGGGATCGCGGTGCGCCTCGGCATCGCCGATCGTGTCGTTCTTCCCGACGATCTCCCGTTCGCCGATCTGTCCGTGCTCTATTCGGGCGCGGCCGCGTTCATCTTCCCCTCGGTCTATGAAGGCTTCGGCATGCCCGTCCTCGAGGCGATGGCCTGTGGTTGCCCGGTGGTGACGTCGACCACATCGTCGCTTCCGGAGGTCGCCGGCGACGCGGCCCTGCTGGTCGACCCCGCCGATGCCGCAGCGGTCGCGTCCGCGTTGCAGCGCGTGCTGACCGACAGCGCGCTCTCGGCGTCGCTGCGTGCCAGGGGTGTCGCACGCGCCGCCACGTTCACATGGCGAAGGACCGCGGAAGGCATGCTCTCCGCGTTCGAGCACGCCGTCGAGCTCCATGCAGCGAAGGGGGAGGGCCGATGATGCGCGTCCTCCTCGACTGCCGCATGGCCGACTGGTCGGGCATCGGTCGCTACACGACCGGGCTCGTCCGGGCATTGGCCGCGTGCGATGACGTGGAGATCGTCCAGCTGCTGGCCAAGGCGGGCGCGGCGCCGGTGCTCGACGCGATGTCCCTGCGCGCCAACGCGCATCCGTTCACTCCCGAGGGGGGTCTGGAGCTGGGCCGCGTCGCGCGCATGACGGCCTGCGACGTCACGCACTGTCTCCACTTCCCGACACCGGTGCCGGCGAGGCACCCGCTCGTGGTCACGATCCACGATCTCACGCCGCTGATCGTTCCCGGCACGATGCGGGCCTTCCCGCACGGCGTGGCCTATCGCATCTGGAACCGCCGCGCCTCTCGGGTCGCCGACCGCATCATCACCCCCTCGCGCTTCACCGCGGCCGACGTCGAGCGGTTCTTCCCGGCTGCCGCGGGCAAGGTCCGCGTCACCCCCGAGGCCGCCGACGATCTGACCGCGGGCCCGGTCGCGCCGATGTCGCAAGAGCTGCGGGCACTCGCGGGGGACCGCTACGTGCTGTCGATGGGCAACACGAAACCCCACAAGGACCTGCCCACCCTCCTGCGCGCGTTCGAGGCGCTCGCGCCCAATCGGCCCGGGCTGTCGCTCCTGCTCGTGGGCGCCGACGTCCCCGGCTACGCCGCCTCCGTCCTCGGCGATTCGCCGGTGGTCTCGCGTGTGCACTTCACGGGCCGGGTGGACGACGCGGTGCTGCGGCGGCTCTACGCCGACGCCGCGGTGTTCGCGTTCCCGTCGCGCTACGAGGGCTTCGGCCTGCCTCCGCTGGAGGCCATGGGGATGGGCACGCCGGTCGTGTGCGCCGACGCGACCTCCCTGCCCGAGGTCGTCGGCGACGCGGCGCTGCTCGTCCCCGTGGGGGACGCCGATGCGCTGGCACGGGGCCTCACCTCGGTGCTGGACGACGGGGCGGTCGTGGCCCGGCTCGTCGCCGCCGGACGGGCGCGTGCCGCGGCGTTCAGCTGGCACAACACCGCGCGAGACACGCTGGCCGTGTACCGCGAGGTCCTCGCGGGCTGAGCCACGTCGGCTAGAATGGCCTCGGTCGTCCTGCGCCGCTACGAAGGAGCATACCGCCATGCCGGATCCCGCCACGCCCATCCATTTCGGTACCGACGGCTGGCGTGCGGTCATCGGGGACGACTTCACCTTCGCCAACCTGCGGCGTGTCGCCGACGCCGCAGGGCGCGTGTTCGCCCAGGACCATCCCGGCGGCACCGTCATCGTGGGGTTCGACACCCGCTTCGAGGCGCCGGCGTTCGCCGCCGCGGCTGCGGAGGTGCTGGCTTCGCATGGGCTCACCGTGCGGGTGAGCGACGCCTACTGTCCGACCCCCGCGTTGTGCTGGACGGTGTCGCGCGACGACGCCGCGATCGGGGGAGTGATGCTCACCGCGAGCCACAACCCCGCGCCGTACCTGGGCTTCAAGCTGCGCATGGCCGACGGCGGCGCCTCGCCCGTCGAGTTC
>Ga0209748_1000498_pt1 | contig 20900 bp, 22 predicted proteins | sample BarGraIncu00421A_FD_185490 | JGI IMG/M metagenome (GOLD analysis project Ga0209748, IMG submission 185490) | Arctic peat soil microbial communities from Barrow, Alaska - Barrow Graham LP Incubations 004-21A (SPAdes) (version 2) | ecosystem: Environmental > Terrestrial > Soil > Wetlands > Peat... | reverse complement strand
CCACAACCTGGGCTGTTCTTCCGCTGATACCCGTATCAATTTCATCAAAAACCATGGTTTCAATGGCATCCATACTCCCGAAAATGCTTTTAATACTCAGCATGATTCGGGATATTTCTCCACCGGAAGCAATCTTTCCCAGGGGTTTTGGCGATTGTCCGGGGTTGACAGAAATTAGAAATTCGACCACATCCTGTCCCTTGGCTGTTATTCGCTCAGGATCATAATCAACCGATATTTCCACCTGAGCTTTTTCCATGGCCAGCTCTCTTAATTCTTTTTCCAGGGATTTTTTAAGGATCTCTCCGGATTTTAATCGCAGCTGATGAAGATGCTTTCCTGCCATAAAATATTTTTTTTTCATATCATCATAATCCTGATAATAGGACTGAAGATTCTTATCTCGGTTAAGAAGCGTTTTCAAACGCCCGCTGATTTTGTCGGCATATGCCAAAATCTCATTAATATCATTGCCATACTTCCGCTTCATCCGACTAATGAGTGCCAGACGGCCTTCAATGCTGTCTAAATCCCCGAGATTAAATTCCATATCCTCAAGATATTTTCTAATTTCAAAAGAGAGCCCTTCCAATTCGCTGAATACACCATTTAAAAGCTCAAGTTTTGGCTTAAAGCTGCTATCAATTTTTGTAATTTCAGATATATTCTCCTGGAGGAGCCCCACGGCATCCATAATCGGGTTTTGTCCCGGACTTTCACCGCTTAAAAGCTCATAAGCTCCATTGATATTCGAAAAGAGACGTTCTCTGTTCTCAAGAATCCGCTTTTCATCCTCAAGGCGTTCATCCTCACCGATTTCTAATCCAGCCTTTTCAATTTCATTCAATTCAAACTGGAGGGTTTCTTTATCTCGTTCCAGTTCCCGTTCATTAATTTCCAAATCATCAATCCGGATTTTAAGCTTTTTAAGTGCGTCGGCAAAAGAAGCAGTCTCTTGCAAATATTTTCGACTGGATTCCCCTCCAAACGCATCTAAAAGCTTTTGATGATTATCCCGTTGAAAAAGGGACTGATGTTCATGCTGTCCATGGATGTCCATTAAGCTTTCTCCCAGGGTTTTAAGCTGGGAAACGGTAATAATCATCCCATTGGCCCGACATAAATTTCGACCGTGTTCATCCAGTTCCCGGGTCAAGACTAATTGACCGTCCTCAATGACAATACCAAATGCCTCGCATTTTTTCAAAAGATCCGGCTGTTCACCGATATCAAAGAGTCCCTGGACAATCATTTTATTTTCGCCCTGTCGAATATTACTTTTATTCCCACGGTTCCCCAGCACCATTGACAGAGCATCAATGACGATGGATTTTCCGGCCCCGGTTTCCCCGGTAATGACATTAAGTCCATTACTAAAATCAACGCTTAAATTTTCAATCAGTGCATAGTCTTTAACAACGAGATTTCTCAGCATGAGACCCTCCCTTATTTCATCAGCTTTTTAAATTTACCTGCGATTTCCGGAACCAGCTCACGATCACGGATCAGAACAAAAATAGTATCATCCCCTGCAATGGTTCCCACAATTTCACTCCATTCCAGGCCATCGATGGCTAAAGCAGCTGCCTGAGCCATGGCTGGCAGTGTTCTCAGCACAATATTATTTTCAACATAGTCTACGGTTAAAACCGATTCTCTGAAAACAGCTGTGACCCGTTCATTATAAATAGTGCTAATATCTTTAAGCGGTGCATAATGCTGGATGCCAACTTTGCTGGTTATTTTAATTAATTTCAATTCCTTAATATCCCGTGAAATTGTAGCTTGGGTCACAGCAAAACCGGTATCCTTTAATGCCTGGGCAAGATCCTCCTGGGTTTCAATGAGGTTATTTTCAATAATTTCAATAATTTTAACTTGTCTTGCAACTTTCATTTTTTCTCCTACTGGTTGTCCCGGATTTATTTAAATGATATCATTGGTAAGCTTTAATCTTAGTCGGTCAAAATAGCTCATTTCATTGAGTCGAATCAATCGCGTGCTGTACTTTGATTTTTCAACTCGAACCTCATCCTCCGGTTTAATGTCAGCAACGGTTTGTCCGTCCAGGATAACCATAATTTCTTTTTCCCGTTCTCCAAATTCCAGAGTCACCACTTCATCCCCAGGTAAAATATAAGTGCGGTCATGGAGGCGATGAGGACAAATAGGGTTTAGGATCAGGACATCGGTTCCCGGGGCTACCACAGGGCCTCCTGCAGCCAATGAATATCCCGTAGATCCTGTCGGGGTTGAAATAATGAGGCCGTCTGCCCGGATGGTATCAATATTAGTGCCACTGGCATAAGCCCGAATTTCCATCATCCGAAACCCATGACTTTTCACCAGAACATCATTGAGTGCCACATACTCATGGGAGATTCGATTTTTTTTCTTAATGGTACAGCTCAGCATCATTCGTTCCTCAATGTAATAATCACCCTGGGTGAAGCTCTTAAGTATTTCCTTATAATTACTGGCTTCCCCTTCGGTTAAAAAGCCCAACTTACCCAGGTTAATTCCGAAAAGTGGCACACCATAAAAGCAGCATTTCCTGGCAACCGTTAATAAGGTACCATCCCCGCCCAAAACAAGAATGCAGTCAGGTTTCTCGAAGAATGCGCCCTTTTCATAATAATGTACTGCGTCATGGATATATTGAATTTGATCTTCAAGTAAGGCAATTTTAATCCCTTGAGATAACAAATATTCAATACATTTCTTTCCCAACGCCTGACTATCCGGTTTATCCATATTCAGAAAAACGCCAACTTCTTTTGTTTGATTATTCACTGTCATTCACATCCTATTCGACTGTGGGTTCTTTTTTCTTTCGACAGCTTTCATGGGCCAATTTGACAATATTCTCAATTTTCTCAGTCCATGGAAAACTTTTATCAGACTCTGTGTTTTCGATAAAAACAAGAAATTCAATATTCCCTTTAGGTCCTTGAATTGGCGAGAAATCCAATCCTTTTACTGAAAAGCCATAATCCTCTATGGCTGTCAGCACATGAAGCAATACGTCAGCATGAATCTTTTTATCCCGAACAACGCCATTTTTTCCGACGCGTTCCCGACCGGCTTCAAATTGGGGTTTAATGAGCCAAATACCCTGGGCTCCCGGTTTCATAAAGGTTTGAATGGCATCAAAAAGTTTAATGATGGATATAAAAGAAACATCCATTACTGTACCATCCACCATTTCTGGAATATCATTTCCAGTGAGATGACGAAAGTTTGTGCGCTCCATAGAAACAACCCGGTCATCATTACGAAGTTTCCAATCCAATTGACCATATCCTACATCCACCGAATAAACCTTACAGGCGCCATTTTGCAATAAACAATCGGTAAAGCCTCCGGTAGAGGATCCAACATCGATGAATGTTTTTCCTGTGACTGGCATTGAAAAAACGGCCAAGCCTTTTTCCAGCTTTAAACCGCCCCGACTTACATAAGGCATATCCCCACCCTTAATGAGAATTTTCGCTTCCGTATCAACAAGATCCCCGGCTTTATCCTTTATTTGCTCATTCACTTGAATAAGTCCTGCCATAATCGCTTTTTTTGCACGCTCCCGGGTATCAAAATGTCCCTGCGCCACTAATAATTTATCTAAACGTTCTTTCAAATTTTCCTCTTTTCATGTATTCTTTAGTTTTTTAGTATTTTTCTTATTCCTCACCTTTAACGGCTATTTTAACACTGGCAACAACCACTGACAAACCATGGATAATGCTGGTGCCGTGCTTCATGGCAATATCTTTTCCCAATGCTTTTCCCCCCACTGTAATACAGGCAACTACGCTACTCAGAATCAATGTCATAAGTGCGACGTTCACAGGTGGGTAATGAGTAGCCAACTGAAGCACAATAGTGATACTGGTAACCCCACTGACAATACCACATATATCCCCCACAACATCATTACAGAAATTCGAAACCCGGGTGGCATTTTTCACCATTAATACCGATGTTTTTGCTCCTTTTATTTTTTTAGAAGACATCGCATTAAAAGGATGAACGTCCACTGCCGTTACTGCGATCCCAACGATATCAGCAAATATTCCAAGGCTGATAATGATCAATAAAATAATAAATGCAACAAAAATAGGGGTATTGGATAATATAACATCTGAAATATAACTAATGAGAAAAGTCATAAAAAATGTAGCAATGGTAATATTGATAACCCACTGGCGATGACGTTTCTCTTTCAATGCTTTTTTTGTCAACTTTACTTTCATGAACTCTCCTATATTGAGTGATTATTTATACATCATTATACAACAAAAGGAACTATGAAACATCATAATTCCTTAAATATTTATTATAGCAGGTGGCAGTATAATGAGTAAACTTTGCGACTTAGGTCCAGCAGGATTTCCCAATGCACGACTGGAACGTCGCCGTTCCAGCGGTTTCCCTTTATACGCATTTTGTATTGTTGCCAATTACAAGACTGAATTACCACTGAGTGCACACCATAATCCCCATTATACTTCTTTCGAACAGCCTAGGAGTTTTCCTCGGCAACACAAATCGATCCTTAGCCTCTTTTGCAGATTAGGTTTCGAATAGCAATATTTCTAAGCATTGGGCCCAATTACTTATGAAACTGACAATCCATCCACCTAAGCCACTCAAGGCAGGCTACACTGCTTCAGTATCTCCTCGCGGTAACACGTTCACAGGTTACTCCTGCAAATGCAGGTCTCCACGGAGGCAGGGTCAACGCCCGCATGCCGTTGCGGATCGCCCCATCCTCCTTAACCCCCTGAATCAACCCTCAACTGGGCGTCAAAAGCAGAAACAAGGGACTTCATCGATATGCCCTTCGACGGATTTTTAGGCCCGCCCTGAAGATCGACAGTGCCGACTAGGATACTGCACCACCTGAACTTTAATTATAACATAGCTTTTTTTTGAAAACAAGAAGACAAAAGTTATTTACGCCGCTCACAAATGTACTCTGTTAATTTCTGATGAAATTCTGTGTTTTCACCAACAGTTTTAAGCATTTCTAAAGCTTCTGTTTCCAGTTCACCCACCATAATTTTTGAGGCTTCCAACCCATACAGTGAAACAAACGTTGATTTGCAATTTTTTTCATCACTGCCAATGGGCTTTCCAAGTTCTTTTTCAGTACCTTCAATATCCAGAATATCATCAACAATTTGGAAAGCTAACCCCAGCCGATGACCAAATGTTGTTAATCTTCCCAAGGTTGCAGGTTCAGCATCAGCAATAATGCAGCCACAATGAATACTGGCTTCTAAAAGAGCCCCGGTTTTATGTAAATGAATATATTCCATTTCACTTAAGGAAATCACTCGATTTTCACTGAGCATATCCGCCACCTGTCCGCCAATCATGCCTGATATTCCAGAAGCGGCCATTATGATTTTCATGGCCGTAATATAACGGTTAAGCAGCTCACCTGAGAGCCCATGAGTTCCCTGGAGCATGGTTTCCATGGCATAATTCAGAAGTCCGTCTCCTGCAAGAATTGCAATAGCATCGCCAAAAACCATATGGTTTGTAGGTTTTCCACGTCTCAGATCATCATTATCCATCGCCGGCAAATCGTCATGAATCAGAGAATAAGTATGGATCATTTCCATAGCCAAAGCCAATGGCATGATGACATCTACATCGCCACCAAGAGATCGGCAGGTTTCAATCATGAGCATTGGTCTCAGACGTTTCCCCCCGGCAAAAAGACTGTATTTCATTGATTCCAGAATTTCATCCGGAGTATCCAGGTTTTGTTGAAATTTTTTTTCCAGATTTTCATTAATCAGAATTACTTTTTCTTTTAACACTGATTCAAATTCGAGCATCAGGCAGTTCTCCCTTCAAAATCTTTTTCTTCACCATCAATCATTACCAGAATTTTCCCTTCAAGAGAATCTAAATCCCCGGTACATTCTTTAATAAGTTTCATTCCTTCTTCAAAGAGTTTAACAGATGCTTCAATTTCCTGATTCTCACCTTCAAGAATCTCAGCAATGGTTTCCAACCGGTTTATTTTTGCTTTTAATTTTTTAACTGCCATTTTAATTCTCCTTTATGGTTTCAATAAGCACATCAGCCTCACCATCTTTAAAACGAAGTTTTAGATGTTGGCCGGGATTTAAAGCATTCACGGTTCCTACGGCTGTTCCATTTTCGTCTGTCACAAGAACGTAGCCCCGATTAAGGACATTTACGGGATTAATCGCCTCAAGTCGCGCTTCAAGATGCTTTAATTGTTGCCGATTCTCTTTTATCATACCCTTCATGGAACGAAGCAACTTTTCCTGGAGCACATCCAGATTTAATCGAATTTCTTCCACCCGTTCCCGGGGACGAAAGCGCATAAGTTCCTTTTTCAACTGAAACAGAGCCTCCCGATTTTTAGAAATCTGCCTGGTCATAGCATGGCTCAAACGATTTTTAACCTGTTCCAACCGATGTATGAAGCCAAGTGTTTCCTCGGCAACCAGCTCAGCTGCGCCTGATGGGGTAGGTGCTCGAAGATCAGCCACGAAATCAGCAATGGTAAAGTCAATTTCATGGCCCACCGCCGAAACAATAGGCAGCTCTGAATCAAAAATAACCTTTGCAAGATTTTTATCATTAAACGCCCAAAGATCCTCTATGGAACCGCCTCCCCGGCCAATAATAATCACATCCACTGATTTCAGATCATTAAATGTACGAATCCCTGCAATGATATTTTTGGCTGCTGCCTCACCTTGTACGAGACTGGGATAAAGGACGATATCCATGAGAGGATTCCGTCGTTTGATAATTGAGATCATATCCTCAACCGCCGCCCCGGTAGGAGAAGTTACAAGCCCAACCCGACTCACGGTTCCAGGTAGCTTCTTTTTCTTTTCTTTTGCAAAATAGCCTTTTCCTTCGAGTTCTTCCTTTAATGCAAGGTAGGCCTGGTAAAGGTCACCCTGGCCCTGAGGTTCCATAGAGCGAACTGTAATCTGGTATTGGCCACTGGGGGGGTAAACTCCGAGGCTTCCCCGAAGGGTCACCTTCATTCCCTCTTTCGGAACAAACTTAATCCCCTGTGCAGCATTTTTAAACATCACACAATCAATTTTGCTGGCTGGATCTTTCAAAGAAAAATACAGGTGTCCCGAAGCAGCCCGTTTTACATTTGAAAGTTCCCCCTGTATCATGAGATTTCTCAATATACTATTACTTTCCAGCAATGTTTTAAGAAACTGATTTACTTCTGAAACACTCAGAATCCTAGGATTTGCCATGAAAATCACCTCCCGGTTTTTTGAAATAATCCATTCCCAATAAGGCATTTCCAAGAGCATTATCCCTGGCATATACCCCAGGCGAGAAAAAAAGATCGATTCCAGAATTTTTCAGTTCTTTTAATAAAATCATTTTGATGATTTGATTGGACATCACCCCACCTGAAAAAAGAACCGATTGGAATCCTTGCTTTTCATGAAGCAGCTGAATGGATTTTGACAGGGTCTTCGCAATGGATTTTAACAAGCTATAGGCAACTTCACCTGGGTCTGTTCCATTGTTCAAGCATTCTATTGCCTGGTTCTCCTGTCCTGAAAAATGAAAGTCCACGCCATCCATAGTGGTTGAAATAATACAGTCTTTTCCAGCATCTTTTATAATGGCCTTGACCGCCAGAGCTTCAAGAGCCATGCCACCCGGAAAAGCACACCCCATTAATAGTGCGACACGATCAATCAGCTGGCCGGCATTGAGATCCAATGTTTGGGCCATGATTTCACAGCAAAAACCAGCTTCTTCTTTTCTCACTAAAAGGATTTCCGAAGTTCCACCTGAAAAATGGACGCCGCAAAAAGGATTCTCCAGTTTTGGGGAACCGCTTCCATAAATGGCTGCACGAATATGATTTTCCTGGTGACTGACTGCCAGCAGCGTTGAGCCTAAAACGCCTGCCAGGGATTGTGCCAGGGATTTTCCTGCATTAAAAACAGGCATATAGGAATCAGGTAAAGGCCTAGGCCGTTCTGAAAAACAGACCACTTCAATTTCCCGGCCTTTGGGAAGGTCTTTTAACAGGGTTGGCAGATTATTGATATGTTGAAAAAGAGCATCCGATTGGCGAAGTCCTTTTTCTCCTGACTTCACTTCCAATAGAATGCCCTGGTTGTAAATTATTTTTTCATTTTCGTCCACCAATGCAACCGAGGTCGTATAATTACTGGTGTCAATTCCCAGACTAAGGGCACACATTGATACTATCCTTAACAATTTTATTTAAAATACCATTAACGTAATTTTTTCCATCTTCATCCCCATATTTTTTTGTAAGCTCAATGGCCTCATTAATAACAACCTCATATGGAATGGCTTCATCCATAAACATCAGCTCACAAATAGCCAGTCGCAGAATTGATTTTTCAATTTTGGGAATGCGGTCAATCTTCCAGGTACTTTTAAGATAATCATTCAAAACATCATCAATCTCGGAAAGATTGGCTTCAGTCGTATCAATCAGTTTTTTCCCATAACCAAGGTCAAGCTCGCTATCTTCTAAAAAATAATCAATGCTCTCTTTAAAATCCCCAGGTTCAATATGAAAGTCTAATTGGAACACACCTTTCAGGGCGCTTTCCCTTTCTTTTTTTCGACTCATGTGGTCTCCTTTTTTCCGGTTTATTCCATGAAATTAATCAGACAAAAAACCTTTTTCAAATGATTTATCCGAAAACTTCAAAAAGAGGCTGTTACAAAACTCTGGTTAAGTGTCCGCATGCTGATGATTCATTGATAAACCTTGGGTTGGACACCCAAAAGATGTCCGAGCTCAAGAATGACAATGATACCAGCAAGAACGGGTACTTAACCAGATTCAAAAAACCATCCATCGGTTTCTCTAATTTTGCAACAGCCCCTGTCTTGTGATTCTTTTTAAACCGTCCCTAAATACCTGAACCTTCAATTCTTACATTAACTGAAGCGACTTGTAAACCTGTCATGGATTGAACCGATGCTTTGATTTTTGCCTGGACTTCCTTGGAAACCCTGACAATATCAACTCCCGGTTCGGTAATCAAATAAACACTAATCATCAGACCCTCATGGTTATGACTAATTTTAATGCCCTTTAATGGGGATGTAAGAGGCAGTTTATCCATGATTTCATCGGTGATCCTCAGCGAAATACGTTCGACACCGTTGACGCCAGTGGTTGCTAAGCTAACAATGGAACAGATCATTTCATGAGAGATTTCAGGTGACTGGTTGTTTTTCATTTTGTTTTCCTGTAATCCTTATACTTCCTGGCCGCAATCGCAGCCATCTTCTCCACAACAGGAAACTTCTTCTTCCAGATGAAATGGTGCTCCACAATCAGGACAGATCACTGCATCATTTTCAAAGGATTCAAATTCAGTAATGTAGATATTTCCGCATTCCGGGCAAACCACTTCATAGTATTCTTCATCATCAAATTCAAAGTCGTCATCATCATCATCATCCAAATATTCGTCTTCATCCAAAATGAACTCTTCTAAATCAGTCAGATCATCATCAACCATTTCAACGTATGCTTCAATCTCTTCCTGAGCTTCTGTCAGACCATCTAAAGCATCAACGATATCATCAAGGATATCAAGAACCTGGACTAAAATCTTGCCTTCATTTGAATTCTGATCTAATTCCAAACCATCCATAAGACCCTTTGTGTAGGCTACTTTTTCATTAATAAATTTCATTTTTATACCCTTTCCATGTACTCACCGGTACGTGTATCAATTCGGATGACATTTCCCTGTTCCACAAAAAGAGGGACAGTGATAATAGCACCTGTTTCAACAGTTGCAGGTTTATTGGCACCGGTTGCGGTATCACCTTTAAATCCTGGATCCGTCTGAACAATTTCCAATTCAACAAAAGTTGGTGGGACAACTGAAAACGCAACGCCTTTTATGGAACGAATGGTTGCAGTGTCATTTTCTTTTAAATATTTTAACGCTTCTTCAACCTGTTCAAAGTTTAGTGGTATTTGTTCGAAGGTTTCGCCATCCATAAAATAATATAAACCGCCATCTTCATAAAGATACTGCATTTCTCTGGTTTCAACCTGGACTTTTGGAAATTTTTCTGTGGTATTGAATGTTTTATCAACCACTGCCCCTGAAATAATATTTCTTATCTTGGTTCGGACAAAGGCTGCACCTTTTCCTGGCTTAACATGTTGAAATTCAATGATACTAAACACATTGCCATCCATTTCAAAGGTTACACCCTTCTTAAAATCACTAGCTGATACCATATTCTACCTCCGGGTGAGTTTGTTTTCAATCTATTCTTATAATATTTTCTTATTTTATCACAATTTTCTTTGCCCGTCATCTGTATTTATGAATAATGATGGATTATCACAACTTTTCTTTGAGTTCCCCGACAAGACAACGGACATGACCGGCAAGATCAAAAATTTTTTCAACAGAATCATACCCATTTTTTATCAGGAGTTCAAAAACCGTGTCCTCCTGGTCATCACCAATTTCCAAAGCCAGAATCCCAGATGTTAAAAGATAATCTTTGGCGTTCTCAATAATGCGCTCATAAAAACACAAACCTGAATCTCCTCCATAAAGTGCCAAATGAGGCTCATAGTCCAGGATTTCAGGTGCCAGTGTTTCCATGTCCGCCTTTTTGATATAAGGGGGATTCGACACAATAAGATCAAATTTTTCATCTCCGCTTAATGCCTCAAACAAATCGCCTTGAACTAAAGTAATTTTCCCATTAACTAATTGGTTTCCATTGGCTCTTGCAACCGCCAATGCATCCTTTGAAATATCTCCTAAGGTGACATCGCCCTGGGGATAAAAACTTTTTATTGCAATACCAATGGCGCCGCTGCCGGTACAAAGGTCAAAGACCTTTGCTTCATTTGGATAATCGGATTTAAGACGTTCAATCAGGTATTCAACCATTGATTCCGTGTCTGGTCGGGGAATTAAAACACTGGAATTGACCAGGAAGGTCATTCCCATAAATTCCTTCTGTCCCATAATATAGGCCACAGGTTCATGCTGAGTACGTCTTTCAAGAGCCTTAAAATAGGCCTCCTGTTTTGATGTCTCCACCATTTTTTCGGGGTGAGCATAAAAATAAATCCGATCACAATTAAAAATGTCACTTAAAAGTATTTCTGCCTCGAGTCTCGGATTTTCAATTTCTGCTTTTTTGAGTGTTACTCTGCCTAACTCTAAAAGTCCCTTTACATCCATAGGCTTACCTCAATTGTTCCTCATTATTAATTTTCCTGATATTCATTTCTTTTAGTGAATTTCTCTCTAAAAACGACAAGAAAAAAGCCGGTTACAAGAACCGACTTTGGATTATTCTGCTGAATCGCTTTTGACAAATCTTTTATTGAATCGATCAACACGACCACCAGTATCAACAAGTTTTTGTTTTCCTGTGAAAAATGGATGGCAAGCAGAACAAATTTCCACTTTAAGTTCTGGTTTAACAGAACCGGTTTCAAAAGTATTTCCACATGCACATTTTACGACAGATTTGTTGTAATTAGGATGAATGCCTTCTTTCATCGAATTCACCTCACTTCTTCTTTATTTTATAGCTCATTGTTATTTTATTAACCAATACAGTATACCAAAGATTTCTTAAAAGATCAAATATTTTGTGCATTATATTTATGAATAAATTTCTCCAAAAATTCTTTGTTGTCCCTGGTTCGTTCTAAAATAGAAATAATCTTATCCGTCAGGTCTGATACCGTAGTTCCTTTGTAGAGTTTGCGTATATCAAAGCTGACTTTTAATTCCTGCTCATTTAAAAGCTTTTCTTCCCGGCGGGTTCCGGAGCGGTTCAAGTTAATGGCCGGATAAATCCGACGCTCAGCCAGCTCACGCTCGAGATGCAGCTCCATATTTCCGGTGCCCTTAAATTCTTCAAAAATCATGTCATCCATTCGGCTGCCGGTATCAACCAGAGCCGTTGCTAAAATAGTCAGGCTTCCGCCCTCTTCAATCTTTCTTGCTGAACCAAAAAATTTCTTTGGAAAATAAAGTGCTTCCGGATCCAGTCCACCTGACAGAGTTCTTCCTGACGGCGCAACCACCAGGTTGTTCCCTCGGGTAAGACGAGTGAGGCTATCCACAAGAATCACCACATCCTTCCCCTGTTCTACCAGTCGTTTGCCACGTTCAAGGACAATTTCCGCCACTTTAATATGGTTTTCCGGCGGCTGATCAAAGGTAGAATAGACAATATCGGCGTCAATCGAGCGTTTCATATCGGTGACTTCTTCCGGACGCTCATCCACCAACAGGATAATCAGTTCGATATCCGGATGATTTTCGGTAATGCCTTTGGCAATTTCCTTAAGCAGAATCGTTTTCCCGGCTTTTGGAGGCGCCACAATCATACCACGCTGACCTTTGCCAACAGGAGAGAAAATATCCATCATTCGGGTTGAAATAACATCCCGGGTGGTTTCAAGTGTAATACGCTCTTCCGGAAAAATAGGTGTCAATCGTTCAAACTTTGGACGATTGGCTATTTTTTCAGGAATATCACCATTCACCGTTTCCACATAAAGAAGGGCATCGAACTTTTCGCTTTCGCTGGACAACTTAATCTTCCCAACTATTTTGTCCCCGGTACGAAGATTAAAGCGGCGAATCTGATTAGCTGCTACATAAATATCGTTATCCCCGGACAGATAATGGTTGGTTCTTAAAAAGCCAAAGCCATCAGGGCTTACATCCAGTATCCCTTCCTGGGAACTTTTGAATCGCTCAAGATCTTTTTTATCATCCACATAAAGCATACTGTTGATTTTTTGAATAATATCCGCTGTTTTTATGCCATTGACTTTCTCAAGAAAGAGCATCGCTGAATATTTTTCTCCTGTTTTTGGTGGACGAACCTTACCACTGAGCCGATCCCCGGTTTCCAATTTGAATTTTTGAATTTGCGACCCGGAGATATAAACAGACTCTTCGCTTGAAGTCATGTCCTTGTTTTTGACAAAACCGAATCCCCCAGGAAGAACGTCAAGAATTCCTTCAACAATTACCACATTTTCCATTGAATCCTTAATCTTGTAATAGGGTGATCGCCCATTTTCAGTTCCGGAGCCATTTGAATTGCTCTGATGGCGGGGTTGGGTTGTCGTTTTTTTTTCCATGGATTTTGTGCCGATAGACGTTACTGTCTGTTGCTTTTCCCCATTTTGTTTTTGTGCAATAGCTTCAATAAGCTCACTTTTTTTTAAACGACTGGTTTTTTCAATTCCCAGTGTTTCTGCTTGTTTACGTAATTCAACAACGGTTGAATCTTCTAATATTTTTTTGTCCAATGCTTGCCTCCGCAGATATTTTTTCTTGTTTAAATGAGTTGATAAGATGTCTTAAATGGAATTTGAGAATAATGCAGATTGTTAAAAATGATGAATAAATTCAGAAAATCATATGTCTTAATTTACCATAGATTGCAACTATTGTCAAAGCAATCCCAAGGGGCGATTATCAATCGCCCGCGAACGTTGAGGTTAAATATAAACGCTGGGTTTTCCATTACGTGACTGGCGGGTAATACCCGCCCCTTGCATCCTGACAGGAACTTAGTTACCTTCAATAATGGAAATCATAATGGCATTCTCAACACGGCGGCGCTCAATTTCACAGCTGACATGATGGGGTTCCATAATAGTGCCATTAAAGTTATAAGCATTGGCGTGACAACCGCCACCGCAAAAATATTTTACCCAACAGTCTTTGCATTTTTCCTTTTCAAGGAGATTTCCGGCATCAAAGATATTTTTAATGTTCTTATTGGTAATCCCTTTAAACACATCGCCCATTTTAAATTCTTCCTTACCGACAAATTGGTGACAGGGATAAATATCCCCCTCTGGCGTCACAGCCACATAATCTTTTCCGGCACCGCACCCTGAAATTCGTTTGTATATACAAGGACCATGATCCAAGTCCACATTAAAATGAAAAAAATTATAGTTAAGGCCATCTTCATGGCGTTTTAAATAGGCCAAAGCAAGATCGTCATACTCTTTTAAAATAATCGGTAAATCCTCTTCGGTCAGGGCATAATCGTGTTTTGGTTCAGCAACCACCGGTTCAACTGAAATACTGGTAAACCCTTCTTCTGCAAAAAACTGAACATCTTTTCCAAAATCAAGGTTATGTCGTGTATAGGTTCCCCGGATGTAATGATCCTTGTCCCCGCGCATTTCAGCCATGGCTTTAATATTGCCGATAATCACATCGTAGGAGCCCTGATCATTGATGGTTTTACGCATATGATCATTGACGGATTTTCGACCATCCAGGCTTAAGACAATATTATCCATGGTTTCATTTAAATATTCCCGGGTTCCTTCATCCAGTAATACCCCGTTGGTAGTCATGGTATATTTAAAGATTTTGTTTTTTTTTGCAGCGACTTCATTTCCATAGGCCACCAGCTCTTTAACGACATCCAGATTCATCAGAGGCTCGCCGCCAAAAAAATCCAGTTCCAGGTTTTGCCTATTTTTGGATTGTTCAATAATAAAATCAATGGCTTTTTTACCGATTTCCAATGGCATCAAGAGCTTTTCACCATCAAAATCGCCCTGGGCGGCAAAACAATATTCACACTTGAGATTGCAATCATGAGCAACATGCAGACATACCGCTTTAATAAGGTCTTCATTACCAAAATTTTCCCGAGTATACGCCACTTCAGTAAATAATAGTCTCTGTTCTTTAAGCTCATCTATTTCATCCAGACATTCAGTAATCTCATTCATTGAATGTTCTTTGGTATATTTTTTTATTATTTCTTCTTTAGACTTATTTTCAAAATCATCTAAAAGTTTATAGGTAAGATCATCGACCGTTAACACCGTGCTGGTGTCCACATCCAAAACAATATTCATTCCATTAAGTTGATATTTGTGGATCATTATTTCTCCTTTTTTTATAAATGATAAGCGATTGTGAAAATCAGAAACAAACCCTTAGTGCTTTGCTGTGGGTTTATATAACCAATTTTGTAACGTATAGGCGAACAGTCGTTAGACTGTTCGATGTGTAGTGGAAAAATTGTTTCATATAAACCGACAGTGAAGCTCACAATACTTTTGCAATTAGCTAATCATAAAAAGAGGCTATCTCATTTGAGACAGCCCCTCATGCTTTTTTTTTATTTATTGGTTGTTTGTTTGCATTTCTGATTTCCTACCGTACAGGAAGTCTTACAAGCTGACTGACAAGAAGTTTGACATTCCCCACATCCTCTGTTTTTTACATCAGTAAGGGTTCCTTCTTTAATGACTTTAATGTGCTTCAAATTGTTCACTCCCTTCTAAAACGAGATTATTTATTTCTCTTTTTTTGTACTCATATCATCATCGGCTTCATCGATTTCTTCATATTCTGCATCGACAACGTCACTATCTTTAATGATTTCTTTATCTATCTCTTCAAAATCGTCCTCTTCTGCTGCTGCAACAGCATCCGCAGAAACTACAACTTTAGAAATAGCTGCTTTTGATATTAAAGCCTTGTTGTAATCAGGCAATAATTCAATGGTCACATTTTCTTCACCGATGGCATAAATTATACCATAAAAGCCGCCAATAGTAATGATTTCGTCCCCTGGTTTCATACTTGAACGCATATCTTGAATTTCTTTCTTTTGTTTGTTTTGAGGTCTAAGAATAAAGAAATAAAAGAACACAAGCACTAAAATCAAAGGAAGAATCAATGTAAAATCAATTCCAAACATTTAATATTCTCCTTAATTTTTATTTTGCAATGTCATATTTTTCAAAGAAAGCTTCTTTATAAGCCAAAAGGTTATCATCCATAATGGCCTGTCGAATTCTCTTCATCGTTACAAGTGTAAAGTATAAATTATGATATGTCAATAACCTGGCACCTAAAATTTCATTACATTTGATTAAATGGCGGATATAAGCCCGGGTATAGTTTCGACAAACGAAACAATCACACTCGGAATCGACTGGTGAGAAGTCTTCCTTGTAGGTCGCATTTCTGACAACCACCTTTCCGTGGCTTGTGAAAGCGGTGCCATTTCTTGCAATACGGCTTTGAAGAACACAGTCAAACATGTCAATTCCACGAATCACGCCTTCAAAAAGAGCATCCAAAGACCCAACTCCCATTAAATACCGTGGTTTATCTTTGGGTAAAAGCGGTACTGTAGCATCCAATATCCGATACATCACCTCTTTAGACTCGCCGACACTGAGCCCTCCGATAGAATAGCCTGGAAAATCGATTTCTGTTAACTCTTTAACGCTTTGCGCCCGAAGATCCTCATACATTCCCCCTTGAACAATTCCAAATAAAGCTTGATCCTCAGGATATTTATGAGAATCCTTACAGCGTTTAGCCCACCGTGTGGTCATTTCCATTGAATTTTTTGTGTATTCATAGTCTGCACCGGCTGGAGCACACTCATCAAAACACATAATAATATCAGCACCAATGGTATTTTGCAGATCAATGGCCTTTTCCGGAGTCATAAAATGTTTTGACCCATCGATATGTGATATGAATTCAACTCCATCTTCGGTGATTTTTCTTAAGTCATTTAAAGAAAATACCTGAAATCCCCCGCTGTCCGTTAGGATAGGACGGTCCCAATGCATAAACTTATGAAGACCTCCGGCCTTTTCCATTATTTCCTGACCGGGACGCAAATAGAGATGATAGGTATTTCCAAGGATAATATTTGCATCCATTTCCACTAAATCCTCGGAAGTCAGGGATTTCACAGTCCCCTGTGTTCCCACCGGCATAAAAATCGGGGTATTAATGACCCCATGGCTGGTATGGATTTTTCCAAGCCGTGCCCCGGTATCTTTGCATTCTTTGATTAGTTCGTAGCGAAACTCACTCATTCTTTTCTCCTATATTATAACTTTTTATTCGATCAGCATGGCATCGCCAAAGCTGAAATAACGATATTTCCAGTCAATGGCCGTTTGATAAGCCTTCATCACCGCTTCCCGATTATAAAAGGCCGATACCAGCATCAGTAACGTGGACTCCGGCAAATGAAAATTAGTGATTAAAGCATCCACCACCTTCCAGGTATAGCCAGGGTAAATAAAAATATCCGTCGTGCCGGCAAAGGCTTTCACCTCGCCGTCATGACGTTTGGCATTGCTTTCCAGGGTTCGCACCGAAGTGGTTCCCACCGCAATGATTCGCCCGCCATTGGCTTTTGTCCGTTTAATGGCTTTTGCGGTTTCTTCGGTGACTTCGCAATACTCTTCATGCATATGATGCTCTTCAATAATATCACATTTTACCGGTCTAAAGGTTCCAATGCCCACATGAAGGGTGACTTCCGTGGTTTCAACACCCATGGCTTCAATTTTTTCGATGAGATCCGGGGTGAAGTGAAGACCAGCTGTCGGTGCCGCTGAAGATCCGTCATATTTTGCATAAACCGTTTGATAACGATTATTATCTTTTAAGGTTTCATGGATATACGGCGGCACCGGCATTAAACCAATGTCATTTATAATTTCTTCGAAAATACCATCGTATTCAAAGTTGATCACCCGAAGTCCCCCTTCGGTAGTACCGGTTATTTCGCCTTTAAGTTCCGGGCTGAAAACAATCCTGCCACCAACCCGGGCCCGTTTGCCGGGCTTTACCATGATTTCCCAATCGGTTTTTGATAAATGCCTTAAAAGAAGTATTTCCACTTTACCCCCGGTGTCTTCCCGATGTCCGTAAAGACGGCCAGGCAAAACTTTGGTATTGTTCATGACAAGTAAATCTCCCGGGTGCAAATAGTCGGTTATGTCAGAAAAATGGCGATCCGCAACGGTGTTATTTTTTCGGTTCAAAACCATTAATCGTGAATCATCCCGTTTTTTCAGGGGACACTGGGCAATGAGTTCATCTGGAAGGTCATAGTAAAAATCAGTTTTATTCATCGGTATCTTCCTCGTTGCTATAAAAATTTATTTTTATCTGATTCGGGTCCAATTCTTTTTTTAATAAAGGTTCTAACCCTAAATGGGCATAACCGCGGCTTGTAATCATCCGTCCCCTTGGTGTTTTTGAAAGAAAACCCAGTTGGATCAGATAAGGCTCATAGACTTCCTCAATGGTATTTTTTTCTTCACCAATGGCAGCGGCTAAGGTATCAAGTCCGACCGGACCGCCATCAAATTTTTCGATAATGGTAATGAGCATGGTGCGATCGATCTGATCCAAACCCACAGCATCCACTTCAAAAAGATCCAATGCTTCTTTGGTAATTTGCAGATCAATGAACCCCTGTCCTTCAATTTCGCAATAATCCCGGACGCGTTTTAACAAACGGTTGGCAATACGTGGCGTGCCTCGGGAACGAATAGCCAGTTCAACCGCTCCTTCATCATCTATTTTGACCCCGATAATTCCTGATGAACGGTGGATAATGGTGGTTAATTCTTCAGGATTATAAAGTTCTAATCGGTGAATCACACCAAAACGATCTCTTAGTGGGGAGGTAAGAAGCCCTACCCGTGTGGTGGCGCCAATCAGGGTGAAATGCGGCAGTTCCAAACGAATGGACCGGGCTCCCGGGCCTTTTCCAATAATAATATCCAGTGCATAATCTTCCATGGCCGGATAGAGAACTTCTTCCACGGTTCGTTGCAGGCGATGGATTTCATCAATAAAAAGGATATCCCCTTCCTTTAAATTCGTGAGAATCGCCGCCAGATCGCCGGCCTTTTCAATGGCAGGCCCGGAAGTAGTTTTAATGCCAACGCCCATTTCTTTGGCAATAATATTGGCCAGAGTTGTTTTTCCCAGGCCCGGCGGTCCGTAAAGCAGCACATGATCCAGGCTTTCTTCGCGTTTCTGGGCTGCTTTGATAAAGATCCCCATTTGTTTTTTAACACGTTCCTGGCCAATATATTCCTTTAAACCCTGAGGTCTTAAACTTTTTTCAATGTCAATATCAACCTCAGTAACGTCTGAGGTAATAATCCGGTCTTTCATTTAGTTACCGTCCCTTCACTGGATTGGGTGCCCTGAGTGCGCCTTTAATTAAATCCTCCAGGCTGATCTCAGGCAAATAAGCTCTGGCCACCATTTCCGAGGCCTCGGAAATACTGTATCCCAATCCCACAAGTCCGTTAATCGCCTCACTGGCAGTATCGCTCAGTGCTTTTGCACCACCCACCGGCAGATTCATTGGAGCATAGTCCTTATAACGATCCTTAAGTTCCAAAATCATCCGGCTGGCGGTTTTAATACCAATCCCCGGAGCTCTGGTAATGCTTTTAGGATCATCGTTGATAATATGAGAAATGAGCTCATCCCGGCTGAACTGGGACAAAAGCCCGGTAGCCGCTTTAGGACCAATCCCCGAAATTCCGATAATGGTACGAAAAATTTCCCGCTCATCCGTTGTTGCAAAACCATAAAGAGCCACTTCATCATCTTTAATGACCTGGTGGAGGTAAAGTTTCACCTCTGAATGGAGGTTTGGCAATTCATTTTGCGTATTGGCCGAAACCTTAATTTTGTATCCCATATGGTGCAAATCAATGACCACATAGTCCAGGGCCTGTTCCTCCAGGCTCCCGATTATATATTCGTACATGCGTTCTCCTTAATCAATCATACTCTCTCTATTGTACCAAAACAAAAATATAATACAATAAAAAAGCACCCTGAGGTGCTATCCCAATGTGCCGTACTCTGTTTTTGACGCCCTAGCGAAAGCTAGGTGGGTGTCTTGTCACTAAGTTTCTGTTTTCCACTGGTAAAACGAGGCCTAACATCTGCTTCTGAACAATCAGACTCCCTGAATATTGATGTAGGTTCAAAAACAAAGTAAAACGAACACCTGGGATAAGTATATTATACACATAATTCCTTAAAAATAAAAGGATAAATTTTTGCAGCCCATTAATGCTTAATATTCTTATTTTTTTTTACACAAGAATATCCAGTGCCGCTCTTATATTATCCACCGGAAGAATCTCCATACCATCAAGGCTAAGGCCCTTCTGATTCCCCTTAGGAATGATGCACCGTTTAAATCCCAGTTTTTTTCCTTCCATAAGTCGCTTATCCATATGTTGGATATTTCGAATTTCTCCGGTCAGTCCAACCTCGCCAAGGATCATTAAATCACCGGGAATTTGAAAATCACGAAGGCTGGAATAAAGTACGGCAATCACCCCAAGGTCTAAAGCTGGTTCATCAATTTTAATCCCGCCAACCACGTTGATGTAAGCATCCACTGATTGCATTTGAATTCCCAATCGTTTTTCCATAATAGCCATGAGTAAAACCATTCGGTTATAATCCATTCCGGTTGACATACGCCGGGGATTTCCAAACCCGGTCGGCGATACCAAACCCTGAAGCTCAATCAGTAAAGGGCGGGTGCCTTCCATGCAGGGAACCACCACAGACCCGCAGGTATTCTGGGGGCGACTGTCCAGCATCATTTCTGATGGATTGGTTACCGGTTGCAGCCCATTTTCAGTCATTTCAAAAATTCCGATTTCATTGGTCGATCCAAAACGATTTTTAACCCCACGAAGGATTCGATAAGTATGATATTTTTCCCCTTCAAAATACAAAACCGTATCCACCATGTGTTCCAATACCCGAGGCCCGGCAATACTGCCATCCTTGGTGACATGTCCAACCAGAATAATGGAGATATTATCTTTTTTCGCCAGTTGCATTAAAGCTCCTGTATTTTCCCGGATCTGGCTGACGCTGCCAGGGGCTGATGAAATATCCGGGCTGTACATGGTTTGGATAGAATCGATAATGACAATGTCCGGCCGTTCCTCTAAAATAATTGTTAATATATAAGGAATATTTATTTCAGAAAGGAAATAAATA
>Ga0209748_1000496_pt1 | contig 20924 bp, 20 predicted proteins | sample BarGraIncu00421A_FD_185490 | JGI IMG/M metagenome (GOLD analysis project Ga0209748, IMG submission 185490) | Arctic peat soil microbial communities from Barrow, Alaska - Barrow Graham LP Incubations 004-21A (SPAdes) (version 2) | ecosystem: Environmental > Terrestrial > Soil > Wetlands > Peat... | reverse complement strand
GATTCAACCAAACAGTATCCTTATCAAACTTCACTTCAACTTCGGCCTGATTATCCGAAGTCCGATAAATCTCGATTGAATTATTTCTCTCAGGCATTCTATCGTCCATTATTTGCCCTCCGAATATTTCTTATTGTAAGAATGCATTCATTATACAACAGTTGTCCTGTCACAATTTCGATAATTTTTTCTGTAGAACTCTTCGAAAATTGTATAGTCAACTAGATCAAGATTTTAACCTTGAGGGAAATAACACAACGTAGCAACAGCATGAACACATGCGAAATCTTCTCTTAAAAACGTACTGAATTTTGAAAATCTCATGAATATCGCACATAAAATCAAAAATCCAACATTTCCAAGGGGAAAACGGGACAAAAATGGGACAAAACGGGGCAAATTCGAATTTCTATAATATTTATTAAATTATATAGTAAACACGAGAAAGCTTACAGCCGCCGCGGTTTCATTGGAGCCTTTAATCGGAATCGAACCGATGACCTCATCCTTACCATGGAAGAAATTGCTTCTTTCTAACTTTTCTATCTTTTATCACCTTTATGGAAAGGCACTGATAACAGGTCATTTAAAGATTTTGTCTTTCAATATCTATACATAACTTTTCTATCATCTCATAACTTTGTGCACCAAAAATGCACCAAAACCTTATCTTAGCCACAGAAGTTTAATTTTGCTGATCATGAGTGGTCTAGCGAGTTCGATCCCCGTATGCTCCACCAAACGAGTATTATACGAACTTTATCTACTTACAGGGTAGTTTCGCCCTAACTGTTCGGCTGTAATGTCTAAAGAAGCAGTTGACCGTAAAGGTTAGCTGCTCTTTTTGTTGTTATTTTAAGATTAGCACACATTCCAGTGGTCTACTGATTAAGAGTTGTAGGTTTTCCTTATCTATCTTCTCCCACTAAATTGACTTCATTTACATTATGATTAGTTATTTCTGTTGCCAAATTCTTAGCCGCTATTGTTAAGGTGGGCAAAAAATCAGCTAGTGGTCTATTATCCCTTATACCTAGTTCGACTTTCATGTCACCAGTATTTCTGCCGCCAAACAATGCCTTATCCTCTTTTGCTAAGCCATATGTCCAATAACAATAATTCTATGTGACCCTACACCCGTAGGGGTACATGTAACAAGGGTAATCTGTTTCCCTGTTCCGGAATCAATTTTGACGTAATTACCAAGTTCCGATGGGTCCAACTTTGGAATCACAGCATCAACGACATAGGTGTACTCTGTACCGTCCAGTGAAGTGATCACAATACTGTCACCGGCAGCAACCTCATTTAACCTGTTAAACAGACTGCCGTAGGCCTTCATTCTGTGCCCGAGAATAACACAGTTTCCGTCTTGACCCGGAAGGGCAGTATTTTTAAGCATTCCTGCACCATAACGCAGCGGCACAATGCCGGCATCATCCCAGAGAGGAATATATAGGTCTATCTTATCAATTTTGATCGTTCCGAGGGCAGTAAGAACAACGTCCTCAGGCACAACAACAGGCACCATAGTTGGTGTGATTTTTGCTGTTACTGTTGTGTCTGATGAGGTCATTGTTTCTGATGGGGCTGTTGCAAGTGTCACATATTTCTCTCCATTTACGGGAAGGGCATTCTTATCCACAACCATCGTAACGCTCCCCTGTTCAATCCCGCTGACCAATTCCTGTGTCTTTTGGTTTCGCAGATAATTTACAACAGGCGTCCACAAAAAGAATACAATTGCCCCTATTGAAAGCAGAATGGAAATGGATAAAAGGATTTTATCCGTTATTGAGAACTTCTTTCTTCTTTTTGTCTGCCGGTCTTGTTCAGTATGCAGTGTGACATTTTTTCTTTTTTTCATATTTACACCTTGAGGGAGAGATTCTTTTGGTACAATTATTATTTTTCTACATAATTATAACAAAAAACAGAGCTAATTGCGCTGTAGCCCCCAAGGCAGTAAACAGTAGGCTTTTGAGACACAGGAGAAAAATTTTTTCTATCAGGTCCGCCCTGAAAAATAAACGTTTCAAGGAATCTGCATAGACCAGATGTAAAAATTCCACCCAAGAGAGAAAGGGCACAAAAAACAGAAGTTATGCTCAATATTGCGTTATAACCTGAATTCCCGTTAAAAATATAGCCATATCAGCCTTTCTGCGGACTTACCTCAAAATTCGTGTAGATATCGATCTGCTTCTGCGTGATTTCTCCCGGATAAGCTCGTTTACCCGGTTGCCGAAACAGCTCAATAATATCCAGTTCGTCCAACAGTCCTTGCATCGTATATTTCTTAAACAACCCATTCTCCGTCATAACTTTCTGGACCTGCGACATTACCATCAGTGCGACGAATTGGGCAAAGAATTTTCCGTCCAGATTCTCTTCGGAGAAGACCGTTGTCGTCCGTTGTTTAACCGTTCTTTCAAATTACCAAAAGCCTTCTCAATCAAATCTTTGACTCCGTATATGGACAATGCTTCATTAGGGTCACAGACGTGGCTGGACAGCAAGGCAAAATAACCACAACGATCCCAGCTTGGTGACCATCTTAACATCACTCATATTCCCCGGCAGCTTGCGGTAATAGACAGGCAGCCTTGAATCCTTCCCCCCAATACCATCACCAAATTGATTTGCGGATCGTGATCTTTGTTATAACCATTTGGCCTGAGTCAGACTCTAGGAATAGGAGGAGATGGAGGTGGTATCATAGGCCAGATACTCAGACTCGGCTCTCCTAGCCACCTGTTTCTTAAAGAATTCCATCTTGGCCGATTCATCTATGCTGCCACAAAGTTCACTTAAACGCTGTGAACTCAATTCTTTCTCAAAGGGATGTTTCCAGAATGCCCAATATAAAATAGACGATTTTGATTATTGGAAAGGACTTAACCAGTTCGGTCCTTCTAACTTCCTGTTCCGGTTCGTTATTATTAATTTGTGGTTCTATTTTGATCCTCCAAATTTTAATATGTGCCTGATGAAATAAATCATCAGGCACATGATCTTTAACCACTCATAACCAAATCATAAACTGTCAGATTACATGCAATTCATAAGAATAAGCATGTGTCTTTAGACGTGCTTATAGGCTTTTCTGTGTGCCCTTCGCGAGATTAGCAACAGCATGAAAGCGCCAGACGTGATCAACAGCAACCCGCCAATTAGTATAAAATCTTTCCCGCTCTCAGCTGTTTTCGTAAGTTCGGTTGTGCCGCCCGAAGGTGTTGTCGGAGTAGTTGCGCCTGTTATTGTCGGACAAGATCCATTCGTAACTTTATTCGAGTCAAGAGTAACTGCACCGTTTCTTGCCAGCAGTTGTCCTTGAACAGTTGCTCCGGTATTACATGTGATCGATTGCAATGCCAAAATGTGTCCTACGAATTTTGTCGTCGTTCCCAAAGTTGCGGAACTTGTTACCTGCCAGAAGACCCGGCAGAAACGTGCTCCGTTGATGAGCTTGACTTCACTGCTCGTTGCTGTTGTAAGCGCGCTGCCAATCTGGAAAATGAAAACTGCTTCAGGATCGCCCTGTGCATCGAGTGTCAGAGTACCGGTTAATTTGGCTGCAGAGCTGAATTTGTAGACGCCGGTCGTCAGTGTCTGTCCGCCCAGATCTGTACCTGACATATCCTTTGTCGAAGTCCTGCCGGCAGCATCATTATATGCGGTAACCAGATCTGTCTTCGCCTTAATCGCGGAATCATCGTTAACATGTGTCGTCCCTCCGACTGTACCAGGCGGGAATCCGGTGATTGATGTTCCCGGATATAAGCCGATATCTCCGCCGAAATTGCCGTCAATAACGGTCGATCCGGTATTTGTAATTGTCGATCCTGCTAAAACAGCATATGATTCCGTTGATCCGAGATTTACTTTCGGAATAGGGTCGGCAGCCATAACAGCTGAAGATAACGGAAGCAAAATAAACAGGACAGCAAGAGGAATCAGGGCAAATCGAAATTTCTTAAAATTTTTCATATTAATATCTGATCCTTTCTTTTGAGGCCTGTTCGAATGATTTGTGAACACGAGTCCCCAAGGTGACATTTATTGTCTAGAAACACTCCAGGTAGACTTATATACTTATCTGATTAGCACCGCCTTAATTATATCTGATGTTTATGTGTAATATGTATTACTATTCTATGCCATAACAATTAAGAATTCAAGACAAAGTGTCTTTATGCGTTGAAATTCAAGATACAAGACCTATCTATCTGTCAAGATTGCAATGTATTTATCTAAAGTAGGTCTACTGATTCCACATATTTTACAGAGATCTACTTTTGAAATAATTCCATCCTTATACTTATCAAAATTGTCTATAACCTTTCTAGGCATATCCTTAATTGTAATCTCAGGTCTACCTAACATAATAAGCTCTCTCCAGTTACGCAAAAGGAACGACAAAAGACCGTTCGCTTTTGCGCATTATTTCCGGGCGAGTACACATTTTCTACTGCAGGGCAAGGGTATGCTCGTCTTCTAAAACGAATTAGTGCTCATCAAAAGGGAGCAATGCCGCCTGAGTAAGGGGATAAATTTAAAAGAATAGCCAAATTCCCTTGTGATGACTGGAGGTACCATTTGTTGTCGTATCTTACCGCCTGCGGACAAAACACCCATGTCTGACCGTCGGCTTTAAAAGTGATGGCAATATTGACAACATCATCTTCGTCTGCGCCGAAGATCTTTGCCTGTTTGGCAATGTTTTGCAGGTTATTTTCATTCAGGTACATTTCTGCCAGATCTTCCGGCGGCAGGGTGCCGGTAATCACCAGATCTTTGAATACGTAATTTTTGGTATCCTGCTCAAATTTCGCAACGAAATCCTGGACCGCCTTTGTGTCCTCAACCGGAAACATAACGGCGCTGCCCTCATTCAACTCTTCCGGTGTATTAAATAACATATATTGAATGCTGATCTGTCTTGTAATCTGATTCCTTCGGGCCGTAACATTGAGCTGCCGAGTATAGTCATTGGTGTTGGGCAGAAAGACTTCAGCATACATCTGGTACGACTGCATTCGCTCAACGCTGGCTTCAAAATCGTAGTTATCCACATAGCTTTCTACGGCAAAGGTTGCAAGCATCGCATCTATATCCTGATCCCTCAATCCGTTCAGATATGCCTTTGCGGCGTCTTCCGGCGTAGAGAATCCGGGGCCTTCTATTGTTTTGCCACTGGAGCCTTCTTTTGGTTTGACATCGGAAGAGAACACACCCGCCGCAAATAGAATAACGGCAAGCAAAATCGCACCAACAACTATCCCACACGTTGCAAACAGTAGATATTTGCCTTTCGAGTTTTTTGAAGCTGGCTTTGGGGTGGTGACAGGCGGTTTTTGAATGGGTAGGTTCGGCGTTTGAGGCGGGAATGATGTTTCCTGAATTGGTTCTTTAGGCGCAGATGATGGTTCCTTACCGCAATAAGTGCAGAATCTTGCCTCTTGATCCAGTTTGCCCCCACAGTAACTACAAAACATTGTTTGCCTCCTTTATTCCTATTGAAATTATATTCTGATGACGATCATATGGTTTATATTACTCTAAGCTCTGTGTCGATGTCAACGCGATGCTTTTAACATCTACTCTTCACAAAAAAGCGTTACAAAAACTCTCGTTTTGGAGTTAACAGATAACTTGAAATTTACTATACTGACCACATAATTTATTTTGATGTTACTCTAGATACATATGCCCACAGCCTGGAAGAAAAGGATAAAGAAGCAGCTAACATCCTTGAAGATATGTTCAAAAAAGATGCGTAGGAACCAAAAATGCACCAAAACACAAAAGCGTCCAACAATGGGCGCTTTTATTTGAATATAAAAACCCCGATCGCCTACAGCCATCGGGGTTTTCCTGGAGCCTTTAATCGGAATCGAACCGATGACCTCATCCTTACCATGGATCTTCCAAAGTTAACCTGACGGTTACTTTTAGGGCAAAACAGCCTGTTTTCGGGCCTTTTGGAACGAAAAGTTAATCCTACGGTTACTGCGATTAACCCTACGATTACAATGAAAGGGGACAAAAACGGGACAACTTACAAAACGTGAAAATCGCAGCAAGTTTTTTTTACTGTTCCAGTTTTACAATATTTTCCTGTGTTTGCTTTTTCCATATTAGATTTATATGAAGACACCGAAGTTTGCTGCGTCATACGATTTTATGCTTTTTCAAACAGCGGGCACACTTTTGCGCTTGGACAATACCCATATAGAAATTTGTCACATTCAAAGTCAAGCTTCAATACTTTTGAAGAAGGATCTGTTGCAAAAGGAAGATCCATAACCTGAATTGAAATAGTTCTCTGATCTCCCGAAATAGTGCAATAATCAGTATATATTTTTCTTGGCATAAATTTTTGCCCACCCTGCTTAATATACGTATGGTACACCCATTAAATTGCTCGAGCAACATATTTAATTCTATTCCTTTTTATTCTTTTTATACCATTTATATCTTCTCTCTCCATTCCGGATCCAGCCGCACAATACAATCGTCGTGCATCCGTGCTCAGTTAACTTGATAGTTCAATATACAAGCGTTCCAAGCGAGACCACGCTCCATCTGGATTTTGTTCGAATATATTCATTCCTGACGATGTTTGTTCGCATCAGGCAAAATCAATTAGAAGCTCTGCTGATCCCACTACATCGATCATCAAAACAACCCGCAAAAAAAAGCGGCTACCGGTAGTTTCTATCTACATGGAAGCCGCCCTACTAGATTCAGCTATTACTTTTCGCAGTACCAACGCGGTCCGCCTGCAGACACTAAGACAATATTTGAGTTAGCCGTAAAATCCCCTGTACGAATGACAAATTTAACATTTTTGGTGAATTCATCTCGTAGAACCGGATGGGGAACGATTTCTACCTCGACTGACTTATCAAAACGCGCAAGAAATTCCTTTTCCCTTGCCGGGCTGACATCACGTGTTGCCTGAGAAAGTATCACCTTTTCTACCGAAAAATGCTTTAATACTTCATCAAGAACTTCTATAGCGGTCGGCACATTTTCTTTCAGTGAAAGATCAATAACTTTCGTTGTATTTGGGACAGCTAAACCGGCATCAACGATCATCATCTTGTCGGTATGTCCCATCTTGCTCATTTCTGCTGCAATTTCACGGTTTATGATTCCTGTTTCTGTCATATCATTCTTTCCTCCCATAACATTTCATTAAAATGTCATACATTTCTTCTATTGTCGCAACTCTGGGGTTATTTTTGTAATCACCCAGTACCTGACCACAGTCAGCTATCTGACGGATATCTTCTTCGGATACTTTTACATCTTTAAATCCAATCCATAAATTGATTTTTTTGAGAAAAGCATCAATGGCATCACAGCTCTTTTCTGCAGCGATTTCATCCGATTCTTTTTCAAGATCAGGATTGAAGATTCTCCCCACGGCAGCAAATTTCTTTATTGCATGGCTATAGGTATATCTGGTAAATTCCGGATAGATGATCGCCAGAGACTGTCCATGTGTAACCTGAGGACAATGACCTCCAACCTGCATACCAAGTCCGTGAGGAAGTGTAACTCCAGCCGACGAATTGGTAAGACCGCCCAATGTGTCTGCCCATGCCATCTGCGAACGTGCTTCGATATCGTTTCCGTCTGCAAGTGCTTTGGGAAGATACTCTGCAATAATTTTAATCCCGTCAATGGCCATGGTTTCTACAAGTGGATTGGTGCCGATGGAAAGATAGGCTTCAAAGTTGTGGCAGAAAGCATCAAATCCTGTCTGTGCTGTTATACTTGCCGGAAGAGTTTTTGTCACTTCGGGATCTACAATGGCGACCCGAGGGAAGATATTTCTATGCCAGATCGCCGATTTATCTTTATTGGCTGTTTTTGTAATAACGGCACAGGGTGTCGTCTGTGATCCGGTACCGGCAGTTGTGCTTATGGCAATAATTGGAAGTGTTTTTTCTGTCGGGCCGGCCGTATAATGCAAGTAATCCCAGCAGCTTCCCGAATGCGTTGCTTCTACAGCAATTGCTTTTGCGGTATCCATAGATGAACCACCGCCAAGTCCGACAACAACACTTGCACAAGCTTTTTTGGCCATATCAGCACCAGCAGTGACTACATCCGTTGTCGGGTTGGGCACAACACCATCAAAATGAACAACAGTCATGCCTGCATCCTGGAGTGATTTTTTTACTGTAGCATATAGTTTTGCAACAGCAGGAAACTCAGGAACGGTAACCAGCAGAGCTGTTTTTCCATACCTCGAGGCATATAAGCCTACATCTTTCACAAGACCACAACCGAATACTATTTCGGTTGGTGCATAATAGGTAAAATTTTTCATTATTTTCTCCTTATTCCATGTTGATAATGACTTTCATCGCCTTATCTTTTTGCTCATCAATTATTCTGTAGGCTTCTGAATAGTCTTTAAATGCGATATGATCTGTAATTAATGCGTTCAATTCAATCAGTCCTGCATTCACAAGGCGAATTGCTTCTATATAATCTTCGACTCGATACATAGCCGTACCAATCAATCTAAGTTCGTGATCCTGAATGAATCCCATATTAATGGTTCCCAGATCTCCAAATACACCTACAACGATGATATCGCTGCCTTTTCTTGCATACTCAATCGCTTGTTTCATTGTCGGATTAATACCAATGCACTCAAAAATTACATCTGCGCCGTCAGAACCGAAACAATCAACTATCGCATCTTTCAAATCGGACTTAGATGGATTGACCGTTTTTATACCGCACTTCTTTGCAGTTTCCAGACGATATTCACTAAGTTCTGAAAGAAGTACTTTTTTAGCACCCATCGCTTTGACGGTCTGTGCCACAAGGTTTCCTATTGGACCTCCACCAAGTACGAGTACACCTTTACCACTGACATTTCCATATCTTTTCACTGCATGGACAGCAACAGCCAAAGGCTCAATCATTGCGCCTTGGTCCCAACTGATATTCTCCGGCAGTATGACGGCCTTTGCAGCTTCTGTAACAAAATATTCGCTGGCCATACCCGTCGTCTGGAATCCCATAACCTTCAGTTTTTCGCAGTCATTATACATTCCATGTGTGCATGGATAACATTCTCCGCAAACAACCTGCGGCTGGATCGTAACTTTGTCGCCGACTGCTATATTTTTTACATCTGAACCAATCTCAACAACTTGCGCTGACACTTCATGTCCTTGTACCACAGGATAACTGGTATATGGATGCTTTCCATGATTCACATGAATATCGGAGCCACAGACGCCGATGCGCATCATCTTCACTTTAATCTGGTCAGGTTTTACTTCGGGAACGGGAACGTCATGAAAAATAATTTTCCCCGGTTCTGTCATAACTGCTTGTAGCATAGTAGATATCTCCCTGTTTTTTGGTATGCATGCAGAGGGAGTACCGTTTCGAAAGCGCTCCCTCTGCAAACAAATCGGAGGAACATGACACAAAAGGATTTACTTTACGTAGAAATCTGCGACATTGTCCTTAGTTACAACGGTAATGCCTGTATCAATAAATCCAGGAAGAGCAACACTAGGAAGTTTGTGTGCCAACTGGAACAGGAAGTTCATCGACCAGTAGCCCATGTTGTATGTTCCCTGTGCAATTGTGGCTTCAATCTGTCCGCTCTTAACCATATCAAGAACAGCTGCATCTGTATCAAAAGATATTACTTTAATGTTCTTGAGTCCGGACTCACTGACTGCTGTTGGTCCGGCAACACCGGCAACACCGTCAATACAGAAAACAGCATTGATTGTTGAATCCGCTTGGAGTTGTGCTGACATATTTTTAGCAGCTTCTGTCTGGTCGCCTTTGTCATTCACTTTTGCAGTTACTTTGATCTGAGGAGCATTCTTTGCGCAATAGTCTTCAAAACCTTTTACACGGGATTCAGAATTTTCTGCTCCGACGGTGTACAACATGGCAACATTCGCTCCATCAGGCATGATTTTTGCAAAATAAGCCGCAGCCTGTGCACCGGCTGCTTCATTACCGGTTGACAGATAGGAACTGCGTCCTGAATTGGGTGAATCAGAGTCAAATGTAACGACTTGAATTCCTGCTGCACGTGCTTTTTCGATTGGCTCTTTTAAAGCATCCGCATTGAGACATGTAATGGCAATACCCTTAGGATTCTTAGCGACTACCTGCTCAAATACGGTAACTTGTTTTGCAACGTCTGCAGAAGGATCACCGGCATAAATTGCGGTTACTCCATAATATCCTGCGGCTTCTGAAAACCCTTTGAAGCATGTTTTCCAATAATCTATGCCCGAAAGAAATGAGATCATATAGTATTCTTCAGATTTGTCACCCTGCATAGGCGTAGCAGAAACCACTTTCGTCGTTGCTGTAGTAGAATCTGTCTTTGCTGTATTATTGCTGCATCCTGCCAGAGCCCCAAGAACTAAAATGGTTGATAAAATGATAGCAAGTAATTTTTTCATTTATTTTCTCCTCTTTTTCCTTCAATTTTTTCGATTTTTCTCGATTTTTTCGATTTATATCAGCTTTTTAAGGTTTTGAATAAACCAAGGCCTTTAGTTTATTCTGTATTAATACCACTTTTGATTGCAATCAAATCTCCACCATTCATAAACCTCACACCATATGTTTCCTCCTCCCCTTCAAAGATACTTACATTTAGAATGTCAGCTTATCTTTGTTATCTCCCTTAAGTAAGCGGGTATGAGATTGTTATAATTTGCCTTTATGGATGAAATTTTATTATCAGCATCTCATCCACTAAATTGGCGTGATTATAAAATTGTAATAATTATTTTGCTTGCTTGCGGTGGGAAAGATAATCAATAGTTACTGCTATGATAAGAATGGCTCCGTTGACGAAGTCCTGCCAGTATACAGATACATTCAGCATAACTAGCGAAGAGTTAAGTACATTCAAAAGAATGACACCAAGTACAGCTCCAAAAATGCTTCCAACGCCTCCGGTCATTGATGTTCCACCAATAACTGCTGCTGTTATGGCTCTAAGTTCTGCTGATGTTCCGAGCGTTGGAGTTGCCACATTAAAGCGAGCAAGACTCATTATTCCTGCAATGGATGCCAGTACTGCTGATAGAACATAGACCCAGACTTTCACTTTTGCCACATTTATTGCGGAGAGTTTTGCTGCATTTTCATTACTTCCTACATAAAAAACATTTCGAAAAGTGTTGGATTTCTTCATCATAAAATCCGCAACAACTGCGAATATTATAAAAATAACAAATAGTGTTGGGATTCCAATAATCGAACCTGTACCAATAAATTTAAAATCACTCGGCAAGCCACCCATAGATAGCGGTGATCCTTCTGTAAATATATATGCTGTCCCTCGAGCTAGACTCATCATCCCTAAAGTTACGATAAAGGGAGGAAGTCCCACTTTGGCGATCACAAATCCATTAAACAGTCCAATACCAACGCCTGCAATTATTGCAATTAACGCAGCAACCCAAATATTCACACCACCAAGAAACAAGCCTCCTGTAATGACACATGCCAGAGCACTTACAGATCCGACCGAAAGATCAATTCCACCAAGCACCAAAACAACAGCCATTCCTATAGCCAAAAGTCCGTCTGTTGAAAGACCTATCATGATTGCTCTCATATTATTCCAAAGAAGAAATTTCGGCTGAATGATAGAAACTATAGTAATGGCAAAGATGATAATCAGAAATACACTTGCCTCTCTGCGAGCTAATAATTTTTTAAAAAAACTCTTGATATTTTGAACTGCCCCTACTGTATTCATGCTGTTTTCTCTCCTATTCCTTTTGCAAGCTGTTCTCCGGACGCAAGCTTCATAATATTCTCCTCACAGATTAGGTCTCCTACCAGTATTCCTGCAAGATGTCCCTCATGAATAACGGCAACCCTATCGCTGATACCTATGATTTCCGGCAATTCGGATGACACTACAATAACTCCAACTCCTTGTTCTGCTAATTTTCTAAGCAATAAATGAATTTCGGCCTTTGCACCGACATCAATACCACGTGTCGGTTCATCCATAATGATAATTTTAGGATTGATTGACAGCCATTTCCCCAGGAGACATTTTTGCTGATTTCCCCCGCTCAAACTACTAATGGGATAATTCACGCCTGGTATCTTGATTGATAATTTTTTAACGTAGTTTTCTGCGAGTTCAGTCTCTTTTTTATCTACAATCATCAGTCCACTGGAAACGCCCTTAATATTTGCGCTGGAAATATTACTCTTGATGCTCATTCCAGTAAATAATCCCTGCAGTTTTCTGTCCTCTGTGAGATAACACACCCCATTTGAGACAGCATCGCTATACGTTTTAAAATTTTCTCTCTTGCCATATAATGTTAGTTCACCTGCTGTCTTAGGATCTATCCCACACATGGCACGCATAATTTCACTGCGTCCGGCACCTACAAGTCCGGCAAATCCAAGGATTTCACCCTTTTTAAGTGAAAATGAAATGTCTGAAAAAACACCTTTTGAGGTAAGTCCCTCCGCTATTAAGATTTCTTCTCCGACGCCGCTTGATTTAGGAGGATACATATTTACGATTTCCCGACCTACCATTGCACTAATTATATCGTCGGAATTGACTTCGCTTGTTTCGTTTGTAGAGACATACTCACCATCCTTAAATACTGTCACTCTATCACAAATTTCAAATATTTCCGGCATTCGATGGCTAATATATAGAACACTGATTCCTCGATTCCGAATATCTTTTACAACTTCAAAAAGTTTAGTTGTTTCTCTTTCCGTGAGTGAAGAAGTTGGCTCATCAAGTATCAGAAATTTGCAATTCAAAGAAATTGACTTCGCTATTTCAACAAGTTGCTGTTCAGAAACATTCAGGCTGGATACTTTAGCTTTTGAACTGAATCCTGCTCCGAATTTGTTTAAAATTATATCGGCATCAATATATAGCTTACTAAAATCTATTAAATCACCTTTTCTCGGTAACCGGCCAATATATATATTTTCTGCTGCTGTCAAATGAGGACAAAGACTTAATTCCTGATGTACAAATCCAATTCCGAGATCTTGAGCCTCTTTGGGGCTCTTTGGTGTAATTTCATTACCCTCAAAATAGATCTGCCCTTCGGACGGTGAAAAAATACCTCCAATAATATTCATTAAGGTAGATTTGCCTGCTCCATTTTCCCCACACAAAGCGTGTATTTCTCCCTTTTTAACTTGCAGTTGTACAGCTTTCAATGCAACGGTACCTGGAAAGCGTTTGGTGATGTTTTTGACTTCCAATAAATACTCCGTGTTCAATTTTACCCCTCTCTTTCTATGCTATTTACATAAGTAGGATTGCCGCCGCACTCAATGAATGTTTTAAGAATTAAGGATGCTGCACCAACAGCTGTTGCATCTGCACCGAGTTTGGCAACGCGGATTTTAACTTTCCTACCTGCATATTTCATCTGTCTTTCTTTAACAACTTTTTTTATACCATCTATTAGTATGTCGCCGGAATTAACAACACCGCCAGCCAGAATGATCATATCCGGATCTAATAAATTAATGTAACTTGCAAGTCCTATACCAATGTATTCTACGGCTTCTTCAACAAGACTTTTCGCCAATGGGTCATTGCTTTTTGCAGCATCAAATACTATTTTTGCGTCGATGGCATCCACGTGACCATTAACCAATGCAAGCATACTCGAAGCTTTTCCGTCCTTAACTGCCTGCTTGGCTTTTCCGGCGATTGCATTACCGGATGCTAAAACTTCCAGGCATCCATAATTTCCACAGTCACATTTAGGGCCATTCTTCTCCAGAGTAATATGACCTAATTCTCCGCTGCTTCCGCAGCTGCCCCTGTAAAATTCGCCTTCCTGTATAATGGCCGAACCTATTCCGTGTCCAAGGTTCACACAGATAAAATAGTCTGCATCAATTCCGACTCCGAACCACTTCTCACCCATTGCCTGTGCCCTGTTCGAATTCTCAAGACATATGTTCATGGGAAAATGCTTTATAATTGGCTCAGTCAATTTTACGTTTTCCCAATGAAAATCTGGCGAAAACAGAACTACACCATTCTCAACATCCAACAATCCCGGCATTCCGATTCCCATTCCGAGTATTTTCTCTTTGGGAATATGACTTCCGGAAATTGTTTCGTCGATCAATTTAATTATTCTTTCAATAATTTCTTCAGGTGAAGTATCATTTCCAGTATCACTGGTCTTCTTATTGATAATGCAGCCATTCAAATTCATCACGAGAGCCTTAAGGGTGTTTCTGCCGATATCAACACCAATCGTATAGTAAGCATCCGAAACAAGTTCTAATAGCTCAGGTCGCTTGCCCCCATTGGATTCACCCTTGCCGGAGATACGAATTAATCCATTTTTTAAAAACTCATCTGTTAATTTCATAACGGTAGGGATGCTCAAATCAGTCACCCTAGCAATTTCAGCCTTATTAATGGGTCCTTTCGTCCGGATCATATCAATTACGCTTCTTCTGTTCATTGTAGAAAGTAAAAATTTATCAACTTTCATGCTTGTACCTCCTTTCAATCAAATATACATATATGTATCCAGTCCAATTTTTATTGTGATGTTGCACAATAAGTCATCGACAATATTGCTTGTAGTTGACTTTGTTAGTTCACTTAACTTAGTTGACTCGATTATATTCTTGCTCCCCTGCGCTGTCAATACGTCTTCAATATTTTGGCATAATGCTGTAATAATCTTTTCTTTTTTATGCACCTTGCACAATTTTTTGGATATCAGGACGTACATATATGATCTGAAAGGATGGTATTTTTCATTTTTTATCTCATAAGTACACCCAAGTCTAGTTAAAGCGTTTATAAAAAGTCACTTTATTCTGTGATGACAATTCAACTAATACTTAATCTTTGGTGACTCTATGTGTGAAAAAAATCGAATGCCAGGCAATTACCTGCATTTATACATATTTCTATTGAACAGACTATATGGGAAGCCTCTTGCTTCGCATGTAAGAGGTCGCCGGTTCGATCCCGGTATTCTCCACCACCAAATCCCTTAGAGACTGTAAGGTTTCTAGGGGATTTGTCTTGTCAGAAATATGTTGAATATTGTTGAAAAGTACCACGCAGGTACCATTGATAATTTTTTCAACATATACAGGGTCATTATTCCCAAATTTTTCAATTTATTTTGCACATTTTACTGGCGCTATTGGCAGCGTAGGCTCACCCGATTTGTCAGATCGCGGCGCCGCCACACCGGTGTACTCAGTTAAGCTTTGCATTATGTCCAAACAAAAAGACCCCGACAACACAAGTTATCGAGGCTTTTCGAAAGGGCTATGGTTCTCCGTCCATAATTCCATAGATAAATTATATCACAGAAAAACATGTCAAGTATTTTTAGTAGATTAGAAGTACCGCAAGGGGGTGCAACATTCGCATGCATGTGTACACCGATGGCTCAAAATAGCACGGTCAAAAATAATCCGGTGTTGACAGAGTTGAGTCAACGGATTTTTTTTTCATGTTTCATATAATATGAATACGTCCGGTCTACCGCTTAGGAGGCGGTTTTCAAAGTAACAGTACGCTTAACTTTCATGGCAAAAGTGCCTATTTTCAGGCCTTTTCGGGTAAATAGTTAATCCTGCGGTTACTACGATTAACCCTACAATTACATTAAGTGGGGACAAAGTGGGGACATTTTGATCAATAGATTCAAATACTGCAGTAAAAAATAATGTATCAATCGACTCTCCTCCTTCAATCTTGCCATAATATCCCCTAACTGTGCAGTCGTTACATTTGTTTGAGATAAATCAAGTACAATTCCTGCAGCTTGGTCTTTCTTGGCAGCTATTGCGGAAATGATTCTATCAGGATTATTTGTAATAGGAGTGTATCGAAAATCAAAAAGTAATATATTTACTTGGAACAATATCGGCTAACCATACTTTATCATTTCCAATGTAAAATTTCACACCTTCCTTATATGCTTCAAGAGCTTGTATTCTTAACAGTATAGGGATTTCATCCCGTCTTATACCTACTTGCAAAGCTGTTTCAGGGTCAATAGATAAGTGAACATACTGTCTTTTTTTAGGTAAAAGACCCTTTCCCTTTATTGCCTGCACAAATCTCCTTGCTGTGCCATGATAAAGTATTTCCGGCGGAGCATTGGGCTCTTTCATTATTCTTTGCGGAGTAGAATGTCCATATAACGCCCTAATCTTTTCGCCCGAAATCTCATGACGTTTTTTATCCGACTTCACTATCATCACGTGTAAATCCTGCTCACTTAAATCCTGCCATTCCCTGCACTCATGTAGGGAAGAAAGTAATTGCTTAATATCAACCCAGCCTTCATCATCCAATTCCAACTCATATTCCCATGGAGCATGGCGTAAAGCATATGAAACTTCCTTACTAAGCTTTAAATAATCCATTTCAGGCTCTCCATTTAGTCAAAGTTTATCATTTCTTCAATCGCATATCTGAACCAATCCCAAAATGATTTATAAGTATTCCTTTGTTCATAGCCAGATGAAGCAAAATCATGAATTATTTGGACTTCTTCACCCTTGTTTAATTCAAAACATGCAACATCATCATTATCGCCTCGTCTAGCAAAGGGTATTAAAATCCTGTTTGGGTATCTAACTTGCATACCTTTAATTCTTTGTTGAATATCATTACTTTTCATAATATACCATAGTTCAAAATCAACCAAATTCAATCGTAAAACTTTTAAAAGTGATTCTGGATAATAAAACCCTTTTGGTAACTCAGAATAATCTATTAATTGTATATCCATATATTTACCATTTTCAATTGTCTTTAGTGCTTCTCGTTCTGTCATAATACCCCTCTCAATAACTTGTGATTTCTTGGGAACACAGTTCCATTTAGACCTGTTCCATGCTTAGTGCTTTTGTATACTCATTGAAATTCTGTTCGTCAAAACATACAAAATATATATCAGCTATATTGCCATCTGCAGTAGCATTCTTTGCCGTGTGAACAGCAATTTGTGCAGCCTTTTCAATGGGAAAGTGAAATCTGCCTGTGCTTATGCAGGGAAAAGCAATTGACTTAATTTTGTTTTGTGTTGCGAGTCTAAGACAGTTAGAATAGCAACTTTTCAAAATTTCTTCTTCGTTGTTGTTGCCGCCATTCCATACCGGCCCAACTGTGTGGATAATAAACTTAGCTGGAAGCAAATAACCCTTGGTTAATTTTGCCTCACCAACTTTACACCCGTTTAGTTTGCGACATTCATTAAGCAGTTCTTTCCCAGCGACTCTATGAATCGCACCGTCCACGCCTCCACCGCCCAATAGTGATGTATTAGCAGCATTAACAACTGCATCGACCTCAATTTTTGTTATGTCTCCAATTATAGTGTAAATACCCACTGTTTTCTTAGCCTCCGTACTGTTATTGCTGAGTAAAAAGCGTTGTAGTCTTCCTCAATACTCAGATAGATTATTTATTTCGGAATCACCTAAACCCCGTAATGAATAAAGATACTTACCGACACTTTTTGAATCATCATAGTCAACAGTCTCATTTGGCATATTCTGCATATCAGGATATTTAGGGGATGTTTCCTTTTTCGAACAACTTGCACTTGATAGTACAAGTATCATCACAATTAGAATGGATAATATTTTTCTTCTCATTTATCTCTCCTTTTAATGTGAGAAGTCAACGGGAAAAACTTTAGCCCTTTAGCAAATGTGCTCTTTTCTAAAGCCGGTTTTTTGAGCCAAAACAACCTCTCCGATTTTTCGAGCCCAAATTTTTCTGCTATACAAAACAAATTTCTCAACTTGACCAGTTTGCGTAGTAATTGACAAACCATTAGGGACGAATCCAAGAACAAACGAAAATCTTACATTGGTGATCTTATCCAAGGAAATGGACAGAGAATGAATCAGTCGGTTATTATTATGAGATACAAAAATGACTTCACGTTCTGTCAAGTACATCCATCCACCAACACTATCTTTCCCAATGAAGTGGTTGCATGGACCATCCATAATGATCCTCTGACCGCCAGTATTTTGGAGACCATTCTTTTTGAATTTAACTTTTTGAATATGAAAAAAAATCGTCCCTAATACTCCTAATACAATCGATACGATGACACCCCCAACAATTCCAGAACCTAAATCCCGTGATAGCCAAGTAAAAAATCCAAAGATAATTCCAAAAGGTAAGCCCACAAAAAAGTTTCTAATATAGTCTTTCATTTTTGTCTCCCTGCAAAGTAACGAATTTTTTCATTACATTATTGATTGAGAAATATATGAAAAAACAGATGACAATGATTTGGACTGAGTCGACTTTTTTTGAGTATAATTGAGCATACTATACGCATACAAAAATCGACCCTGTCCATGAATTACTTCGCCGCAACAGTTGACCACAGCACCACTCAATTAATCTATCCTGCCTTGACTGTATAAATGAAGCGGTCGGAATCGTTATATGCAGCATACTGGTAACCGGTATTCCAATTTACGGCATTTAACGATTCGTTATCATCTGGATTTGTGAAAATATGACATGGTTGCAAAGCAAAAAGAATAGCTCCGTCGTAGGATACTAATCCACATTTTCCATCAATGTCTTCGACGACGAGAACCCCCTGATCCGGAAAACATGAAATGTCTGAGTACCATCCGTCGGCATATCCGGATGAATTGATAAATCGGTATTCTCCTAATGGATTATCTTCAAGCACCGGGACTGGAGCTATTGATACATCCCTCGAATTTGGGTAGGAGGTAAAATTTCCTAATAACAAGTGATAATTATTGTATTCATGATCCACAATAACATTGAATGATCCGTCCAAAAAGCCGCTAATATGAAGATCTTCAACAGGTTCCAATCCGGTATATTCAAACGACCAAACATCGATTGATTCGAAATAATCGCAGAGATATAGATCCATAAATTCCTTAAGAATCTTTCCGTCTGTATCAATCACATAGTATCTATTTCCCTCAATTACGAAAAAGTCTCCTTGTGGAGTAGCACAAATTTGCTGATACACTGCATGCAAAATAGTCTGACCGGAAGAATCAACGACGCCCGTGTTGTAATCTTCGTCTGTATATATGATGTACCCATACTCTCCTTTTACGTACATATTATCGCACTCGAGGATAACCTGACCGGTGGCAACATTTACAGCACCCGTAAAATACTCGGGGTCATAAAGATATGTTTGTGCATACTCATTTCCAGGCTGGTAATCAATGCTGTCATATATCGCTTCTATAAGATACTTGTCCTTAGATAGATCAAACAATCCCCACTTTACTCCGTCCGGAGATGCTTTGATAAGTGAATCATTGTGAATTTTATACGCACGATCCCATGAATATATTGGGGATACAAAGAACATATTTCCGTCAAATTCATACATCAAATCAGCACCACTCTCTTGATGCACAAAGAAATAACCTGTATCGGTAACTGCATAAATCCAGGCATCATATCCTTCCGCCATAATTTTTCCCAATCGATCAATAATCCCATACGTTTTATCCTCAAATTGAACAATAGAGTAATTCTCACAATACAGATCAATTGAACGATATTGCGGCTCAACGATAATCATTCCGGTCTGATCAATAATCCCTTGTTTTGATCCTTTTTGTATAACACAGCGATCAAAAATAAAACCGTCAGTAACCTCCTCGAACTGGGGCTCAATCATCATTTTCCCGCTCTTATCAATAAACCCGTAGAGACCGTCCACCTTGACGGCGGCCAGACCCTCCGAGAAATTGTTCGCGTCCTCATATTGAGCCGGGATCACTACCTCGCCATTTTCGTTCACAAATCCCCACAAACCGTGATCTTTGAATCGAGCTAACCCTTCATCGGAGAAAAGATCGAGATACTCATACTTTGGCTCAATCACCACTTCTCCCGTCACGGAAAGCATCCCGTAGAGTTCGGTTCCGGGGGCATAGGTCGGCACAGGTGTTGGGGTAGGGGATGTCGTTAAAACTGTAGCTAGCGTCGTTCCGGCTGTCGATGAATCGGTCGGGAGATCTTTTGCCGTGCAAGAGGAGATCCTTGCCGTTACTATGAGAAGAAAAAGAGCAGTCATCATTCTTCTAATCATCATTTTTCGTTCCTCAACTAATAATTCCTGAAATCATTTATAATTCTTAAATTATTCGGACTGATTGCTATTTTTTTGAGTAATTGTCCCGGCTCATCTGCATACTCTCATACTTCTTGTTATTCGATTAGCATCATATTATATTTATGATAATATTCTTTCAGTGACATATTGGCAAGCACTGAATGCTGAATTAAGATACGTTTTATTGAGTATAACCTTGTAAGATATACGCATAATGAAAGTACCTCAAGTTACTGGGGACAAAGTGGGGACATTTATGAACAAAGTATTAACAAGACCCTCTTTGGGGGGTTGTTTTTTCACTCGGCAAAACGCTGAAAAGCCCTGCAATCACTGGATTACAGGGCTGTGGTGCGCCCGGGCGGAATTGAACCGTCGGCCTACCGCTTAGGAGGCGGTTTTCAAAGTAACAGTACGCTTAACTTTCATGGCAAAAGTGCCTGTTTTCAGGCATTTTCGGGTAAATAGTTAATCCTGCGGTTACTACGATTAACCCTACAATTACATTAAGTGGGGACAAAGTGGGGACATTTGTCTGTGGTTTCAGTTAATCCAAACGTAAATTCAAATAGGATATTCGCAATTTCAACCATTAGATGAATTTTATCTAGTGGTTGATAGTGCGTACATAGGTGTAGTGAAGCCACGGTCAGTCCGACGTGTGGTAAGCCTCACGTATGGCTCAAATATGGCATAGTTTCAAATGTAGCGGCTTTGGATTTAAATAGTAATCAGGTTATAATACCTCCA
>Ga0209748_1000493_pt1 | contig 21007 bp, 28 predicted proteins | sample BarGraIncu00421A_FD_185490 | JGI IMG/M metagenome (GOLD analysis project Ga0209748, IMG submission 185490) | Arctic peat soil microbial communities from Barrow, Alaska - Barrow Graham LP Incubations 004-21A (SPAdes) (version 2) | ecosystem: Environmental > Terrestrial > Soil > Wetlands > Peat... | reverse complement strand
CTATGTCGCTGTAACGATTGCAGGCTTTGACCCTATGTCCGTGCCAACCGTGAGACTGGCTCAGGAGAGGGGCGTTGGTCCAGCGCGCTTGGAGGACGTCAGGATATACGGGGAGCGGGTTCAACCGCTTGTCGTGGAAGATTTTGAAAAGACGTTAACTGCATCGCTTTCGAGGGCTCCGCCATTCCTCATCAACACCTTGAAGCGGTTTATTGCCGCAAAACCTGTCATCGACGTTTCCAACTGCAAACACTGTGGGGAGTGTTTTAGGGCTTGTCCACCCAACGCCATCGCATTTAAAAAAGCCAGGGTGCCGGACATTGACTATAGCACGTGTATACGCTGTTATTGCTGCCAGGAGTTATGCCCGGAGGGTGCCATTACCGTATCTGTCCCACTTTTAAGAAGACTATTAAAACGTTGATTTTTTTCCGTAGCTAACAGTATCTTTTTATGGGGGGGTGATCTGGCTTAAATCTGAATGCGATTGCTAATTTGAGGCTTTAAACTCAACTTGTGAGGCAAGAAGCGCAGTAACGTGGCATAAGACTATATGTGGTCCACACATATAGTAATACAGTAAGAAAAGGAGGTGAAACGTGTACAAATCGAATAAGAGTAGTTTCGGCAGTAGTGGCAGTAGTGGCAGTAGTGGCAGTAGTTTTAACAAATACGGCAGTGGATCTTATAATGATTCTCCCGTGGACGTCGGCACACAATACGATGTAAAAATTGAAGATACTGCTAGACAAGGAGATGGCATCGCGCGCATCAGCGGGCTTGTGGTCTTTGTTCCAAACACAAAGGTCAACGATTCAGTTAAAATTGAAATCAAATCAATAAAGCGCAACTGTGCGGTCGCTGAAGTAGTCGAAGCTTCTGAGGAAGCAGAAACGACCAGTGACGTTGACGTTGAGTAGTCACTTGTCATAACTGAGTCTTTTTTTAAGGATGGATCGACTGCATTGTTGTTGGAGGGTTTATGCCCTCAATATTTGACGAGGATGTTGTTTTTCCATTTTTTCTATTAACAGTCACTTGTTTTTTTGCGAATTGCAAGTCTCGTGATGCTTGATTTTTGGGATTTAGCACGACGGTATTTACGCACGCGCAGCCGCATCCCCCGGATGAGCTTTTCGTTGAACTGCTTATTTACGCGTCGTCAACGCGGCCAGATCGTCTCACAACACGCTGGCGCGCTTAGGCAAATTCAAAAACGGCAAACTCGAAGCATATTTGTGCTCCCATTCGTTAGCATTGCTTCGAAAGAGGTCTGCCGCAAAGCAAGGAAAGAAGGAGTTGCCTGCATGCGATTGTTCAAGCCCGACATCGAAACTGAAGGCACGTAATGATGTCGGCGGGCTTATAAAAGCGTTAGATGATCCAGCGCTTGAACTACGAATGAAGGCAATATGTGCGCTCAGTAGCCTTGGTGTTCGCTAAGTGGTCAACTGGCTTATTGAGCATTTGGGTGATGTGGACAGGAGTGTCAGGCAAGAATCGGCATTGGCACTCGGCAAGCTCGGCGACCCCCTTTGGGGAAATCGGAACTCTTATAAGCCCTCCTTTGCCTTTTACACATAGGCTTTAGCAAGATGCGTAAATGCTGTGGAGGTAAAAACAGTGTTCAAGCGAATAATTCCGTTGACACCCAGAAGACCAACGACGCTGGGCAGATCATCCTCACCCAGACCTTTGGCTCCCCCGGTCTACGCATCTGTTACGTCACCTTCGCAGGTGACACGTGGTATAAGACATCAACGAGCAGCGTCTTAGAAATCAATGTAAGTTAGTTACCTGCAGAAAGTTACAACTATGAGTGACAAAATGCCTTGCAAGTTCTGTGGCGCAATTCTGCCACGAGATACCACATTTTGTCCAAGCTGTGGATCGTTTCTCACGAGCTCCCAGCTAGCTCCATCAACGTCGGCGAAACCTCGCTCTCAGCGACAGCCTAAAATTGGCGGTCTGACTGGTAAGAAAGACCGTAGTCAGGGCCTAGATAAACGTCGTGCGTCCAAATTTCAGCTTCCTAGAAAACAGTTGCTCAAGGTGATGGTTTTGCTCATTGCCTTTCTCGTCATTGCTGTGATTGTTGGAGGGGCGCTGCATATCCCGACGGGCGGGAACACTACGGCATCTCCATTGCCGTCATCATCACATGCACTTTACGCGCACCGCATTGTCTGCGTCGGGGATTCAATCACGGAAGGGTTTGCGAACCCCAACAACTGGCCGTACCATCTTAAAGCAAGGCTTGGCGGGGACTGGCAAGTCGTCAATCAGGGTGTCGGCGGGGATAAAACGGCGGATATGCTCGCCCGAATAGACAAGGCCCTTGCTTTAAATCCGCATTTTGTTATTATACTGGGGGGCACTAATGACCTGGCGAACGGCGACGTACCGCTTGCAACCATGCAGGCGAACATCCGCGAGATGTGCACGCGTGTCGAATCCTACGGAGCTGTGCCTGTATTGTGTACTGTCCCACCCACCAATTTTTACCTCGAACAACGGGATATTCTCAACGGGTGGATAGCTGAGTACGCTAATTCGAAGGGGTACGGGCTCATCGATTTTTATTCAGTTATAGACAATCCATCGAATCCTGGGCATTCAAACCCTACGCTCGTGATGTCAGACGGTATACATCCGAATGCGGCAGGATATTTAGCGATGGGAAACGCAATCGATCTTGGTATCTTTACGGGAAGAAGCTAAGATAGTTCACGGCAAGCCCGACTTATAGCAAATAATACTAGCCTTCATCACGCTGATCGTGCACCTAAAACTTACTTCGACGGTCATGGATTTGTGAGGTAAGCGGATCATGAAAATAGCGGTTTTCGGTTCCTCGGGGAACGTAGGAAAATTTCTGGTCGAACAGGCGCTTGCAGAACAATACGATGTCATTGCATATGCCCGTAACCCGTCAAAGCTTACAATAAAGCATGATCGCCTGACGATTATGCAGGGAGAGTTATCTAACGAAGCGATGATCGAGCGCACTATCACTGGCGTCGACGCCGTTATTAGCGTCATGGGGCCATCGGGTAAATCAAGAGGTACCCCCATAACGCAAGGAATGAAATATATGATTGCAGCGATGAATAAACATGGTGTACGCCGATTGATCGCACTATCTACAGCCAGCTCGAAAGACCCGAACGATAAGCTGGGCATCAAGATTAAGACAATGATCACCTTTGTCAAGACCACTTCACCAGACACGCTTATGCAGACATAGTCAGCTGGTCTGAAGTGATTCGGGCATCGAATCTTGATTGGACACTGGTGCGTGTTCTCCTGCTAAATGATACGCCGAAGACAGGAAATATCAAGACCCGCTATCCGGGTCGTAATGAGCTGGGAACACAAATATCCCGCGCTGATTTAGCCGATTTCATGCTTAAACAGGTGAAGGACACAAAGTATATTCGCCAGGCGCCGATCATCACAAATTAACATAGACCACGGGTCATAACGCTGTCAAACATTACGAGGGGCAAATGCCCCCACATCTTGATCGTGCGCGATCCAACAAAATAAGCTGCTAAAATATCACTATAACGCATGAGCGAGAGATTTTGAGCATTTTTTTGCAACGCCGATCGACACATCGAGACTTTTAGGTGGACCTATAATAAGTGACTAAACCTAGTAACCTACATAAAGCTCAGGCTTTTAAGCTGCTCCACTATTCGATCGACCGCATTAACCGCGTCTTCGGGCTTTCGACCGCCGGTGACAACCAGTTTCCCGGAACCGAACAAAAGAACGACCACCTTAGGCTCCGACAACCGGTAAACAAGGCCGGGAAACTGCTCAGGCTCGTACTCAATATTCTCAAGCCCGAGGCCGATAGCAATTGCGTTTAAGTTCAAAACTGCGTGAAGATCCGCGGACGCAACGATGTTTTGCACCTTGATCTCCGGCGTTCCCTTAACGTCGATTCCGATATTTCTGAGGCTTTGAAATACGTTTTCCAGACCCCTATACACGTCATCTATGCTCTTTGCGCCCGTGCAAACGATTTTTCCCGATCGAAAGATGAGTGCAGCGGTCTTCGGGTCCTTGGTGCGGTAGACGAGGCCCGGAAACCGTTTAGGATCGTAATCTGCGCCCTCTAAAGCAAGCGTTGCTTGCTTCAGGTCTATTTCTTGTCCAATGCCGGTGGATGCAACTACATTTACAATTTCAATAGTGTCCCGAGGTTCAACCATACGCTTCCTCCTTACCTGTTGGTTTATAAAGGCTAAGCTGGAGAGCCTGGGGAGAAAAAGGAGGTAATACGCTAAGCGAGGCATTCAGCAAATATCTCAGCATCGCGCACATCCTGCTCGTTCGGCCTTCATTTAGCTACCACCCACAAGCTTGCCTATCCCATACGTGTCATATTCACGACGTGAGAACTTACCAATGATGGTCCATAACTTATCCGTTAATTGGCGTCTCAAGGCACGGTGATAGAACATCAGATGCCACTTACCATAAATAGATGATCCAAACAAAGTCATGATAGGCATTATAAGAAGTAAGCTCAATAGTAGTAATTCAACAAGATCAATAGATATAAAGTAAAATTCGAAAAGGAGATTAAAGAATATGTCTAAAACCGAAGACTTCTTGAAAGAAGCATTTGCAGGAGAGTCCCAGGTCAACCGCAAATATCAGGCATTTGCAGCCAAAGCAGATAAAGAGGGATACATCCAGGTAGCCAAGCTGTTTCGGGCAGCTTCTGAGGCAGAGGCAGTGCATGCCAACAACCATCTGAGGGTTATGAAAGGCGTTCTGTCCACTCCAGAAAACCTCAAGGCGGCCATTTCTGGCGAGGATCATGAGTACGAGGCAATGTATCCGGAGATGATTGAAACGGCCAGAGTCGAGAAGCAAAAAGGCGCCGAAAGGTCCTTCCACGACGCCAACGAGGTGGAGAAGATCCATTCTCAGCTTTTTAATAAGCTTCTTGCCAACCAAGGCAAATCAGCAGAGACTTTCCCCTATTACGTCTGTCCGATCTGCGGGAATACGGTGGAAAATGAGCCGCCAGAGAAGTGCCAAGTATGCGGCACTGAAGGTAAGCTGTTCAAGAGGGTCGATTGAGCTTTGCCAATTAGCTCGGGAAGGTCCAAGGAGACCTTCCCACTTTTTTGTGCATTGAATGAGCAGACATCGCCTGAAATAACGCCGTTTTTATTTTATGCTTGTAGTAATATTAATTCATAAAACAATATTTTAGGAGGCAAAACAAATGATTTCCACAAAATTGAATCAAGCTATTAACGAGCAAATCACTTTCGAATTTTATTCAGCCCACATTTATTTATCAATGGCTGCCTATTGTGCTGCTATTGATCTGCCAGGCTTTTCACATTTCTTAAGAGTGCAATATCGCGAAGAGGTAGATCATGCGATGAAGTTCTTTAATTTTGTAGCTGAAATGGAAGGCAATGTTAAGATTGCTGGTTTCCAAGATCCACAAGCAGATTTTGGCTCTGTTTTAGATGCTTTTGAGATAGCATTAAAGCACGAAAAAATTGTCACAGGTAGAATTTACGATTTAAAAACGACTGCTATAGAAGAAAAAAATTATGCAGCTTCAAGCTTCCTTGAGTGGTATGTAAATGAGCAGATAGAGGAGGAATCTAATTTCACGGCTATCGTTAGGCGCTTAAAAATGATAGCTCAAGATCCTGCTGCCTTGTTTATGTTAGATAACGAGTTGGCAGCAAGGGTTTATGTTCCACTCCCAGAAGCAAATGTCTAAAAAGTATTACAGTGCATCACCTTAAAGCGCTGTACCTTCGGTGAAATTAGCATACACGAGTCTTAGATTAGTCAAAGCTTCTTCAGGATCTCGTCTCTCTTCTGCTGGTACTCTTGCTGGGAGATAAGGCCCTTCGTGTTCAGCTCGCTCAGCTGCTTGAGCCTCTCCTCGGCGTCATTTACGACCTGGGGGCGGCGTACCAAGCTTAAAGTACGTTTTGATTATTCCTCCTTTGACACAATCCGGTGGGGTGAATAGTGATTTTCTTCAGTGTCGCGACTGCCGAACAGGCAGCGAGTTTGCTCGTGAGCCCTTTTTCGGACGCAACGGTGTCAAATCGTCCGGTACACCTTCCAAAATCCTCTTAAAACGTCGACTAACGGCTCAGCCGCCGAAAATAAAGTCACCATAAAAAGTCTTGCTTTCAACACGTCAACGCTCACAGTGAAATAAGGCGCTAATGTCACGCGGGGGAGATGTAGACGTATAAGTCTAAGAAAAGGAACTTGGATGAGAACAATAATTTAAGGCTTCCATGAAAAAAAGATACCCCCCTCAATCCCTGACGGACATTCCCGGCGTTGGCATATCCATTGCCAATGATTTAAGAAATATTGGCATTCACAGGATTGATGATTTGAAGGGCATGGACCCAGGGCGGCTGTATGAACTCTCCAACCAATATCCCGGGACAATTCAGGACCGTTGCCTGCTCTATGTTTTCCGCTGTGCAGTGTACTTTACGGAAACGCTGGAACAATTTCAGGACCCTGAAAAACTCAAATGGTGGTATTGGAAAGATAATAACGAGCGAGGAGATAAGAATAGGTCAAACTAAAGTCGTGAAATCAAGAACTAGAGAGATGATTCTCAATCGGGAAAAAAACAGCTACTAACAACGATTGCTTCGAAATATTGCTTAGGAACTTGTACGAAATGCCATAAGTTTTCAACCAGACTAAACCCCAAAACTGCGATCTCTTCGAACGTGGAGCATTTCTTTTTTGAATAGAGCAGATAAGGTTTGGTCTTTAAGCTACCGTAACCGTTCCAATCATGTACGTATGAATAGAACAGTGATAAGGAAACGTTCCAGTGTTGTTGAACTGAAAAGTATACACATCTCCCTTGTTAAGGGTCGGTGAAGTAAATGCTTGAGTATCCGAAACTATCGTATGCTGGACCGAATCATCGTTCTTCCACGTCACATTCGCTCCTTTTTGAATTGTAAGCGACGCAGGGCTAAAAGCATAGTTCTGAACCGAAACAGAATTTTGATTGGAGGTACTCGTAACAGGACCCGGACTCGGATTCGAAGATGACGTACATCCCGCGCTCAAAACGGTTACAACTGCACAGAAGACGAGCACCAATATTGCATATCTTTTCATTTTTTTCCTCTCAAAGCGGTTTTACGCGCTGACGTATAAATAAGCCCAATACCCTCCCTGATTAATGAAGTTTTCCTCCAAGCGCCGTTAATCTGCAAAGATGCTCTTGGTGCTTACTTTGCTCCCTCTAACTGTTTCCTTGAACTAGGGCCATCTTCTCCGAGGATCGGTTATGATATCAACGAGCGTCGGCCTCTTCGAGGAGAGAGCGTTTTTTAACGTATCGTTCAGTTCCCTGGGATCGTCGACAGTCAATCCTTCACCTCCACAGGCATCTGCGTAACGCGCAAAGTCGATTCGTTGTAAATCTGTGGCAAAATGCGGCATGCTGTCGTTATCCTGTTCGTTTTCAATCATGGCAAGCTTTGCGTTATTAAGCAGAACGACGGTGAGGGGTAGATCGTTGGCCACAGCGGTGGCAAAATCGCCCATGACCATGGTAAAGCCGCCGTCACCCGTCGTGCAGACCACTTGTCTTTTTGGGTACGTTAATTGCGCGGCCAATGCCGCTGGCAGTCCGAATCCCATAGAAGCCACATATCCTGACATCAGGATTTGCTGGTTTGTTGCTATGAAATTACGTGCAAACCAGAGCGTATTGTCGCCGACATCATTTGCAATGATGGCATCGGGATCGACGAGTTCCTGTAGAGCGTGCATGATTTGTGGCCCTCTTGCAGGTGGCGTATCCGAATCGATTTCCGTTTGCTTCTTCAGCTCCCAGCGCTTCTTAATTTCAGCAACCTGATTGATGAAGGCGTCATTGTGCTTTTCTGTGATTCTATCGAGCAGCACCGGCAGTATCATTGCCGCATCTCCGACGAGTCCGACATGCACGGGGAATTTCCGTCCGATCATCATCGGATCGAGGTCAATTTGAACTTGCTTTACGCGAGACGGAATAGCCGTTTTATCCGAATACGAGCATCCTACGACGAGCATCAAATCAGCGCCGTAGACCACTCGTTTAGCGGGGTCAGTCCCGATATCGCCCATCACCCCGAGGGCAAGCTCATAGTCTTCGGGAATCACGCCCTTGGCTCGGTAGGTCGTCGCGACGGGGGCGCCCATCTTTTCTGCAATCCGTAAGATCGACTCGCGTTGTCCTCGAGCGCCGTATCCAGCAATCACGACGGGTTGTTCTGCGGCATTTATCGCATCGACGGCTGCGTCAATAAGCTCGGCGTGAGGCATCAATCGCATATCTGGCAATCGGCCTTCTTTCCCCGCCGTTTTCGCGTTCGGCAGAACCGTAAGCGCTTGCACGTTGACCGGCACGCCCAAATGAGCGACGCTACCCTCGACCACCGCATGTTTCATTGCCAACGTCATGAGGGTGGTGACTTGCTCCGGTGAATCAATAAGGTTGTTGTAATCGGCGACTGCATCGAACAGTTCGTGCTGATCAATCTCTTGAAAATTCCCCTGGCCCAGAAATTGCAGCGCCACTTGGCCCGTTAGCGCGAGGACGGGCGCGTTATCCATTTTTGCGTCGTAGAGTCCGGTGACCAGATTCGTCGCCCCCGGTCCGGCAATGGCAAGGCAGACCCCCAGCTCACCGGTAAGTTTTGCATAGGCGGACGCCATGAAGGCGGCGACCTCTTCGTGCCGCACGAGCACAAAGCGTATCTTGTCGCTTCGTCTTCTGATAGCGTCGACAATACGCAGCGTCGTCTCGCCCGGAATCCCATAGACGTATTTGACGCCCCATTCGATGAGTTGCTCAACTATCAAATCGGCCGCTAGCCGCTCGGTATGTTCCGCTGCTTCTTCATTTTTCATAATCGCCACGCTCTCCTTACGGACGTAACAAAACTCGTTCTAAACCGCTCGCTAGTAATATCTATCGTAGACTTAGCTCTGCGAGGGAAACGCAATGCTTTCATAGGGGGAGATAAGAATAGAGGGGGGTTATATGGCAATTGATATTCGAACGTTGGCCACTGCAGACCTTGTTGTTCAGCTTGTGCTCATCGCGCTCGTTCTTATCGCGGTTTACCTTGCACGCAGGGGGAGGGTCATCCGACATTGCACTATCGTGCGAGGAACTGTTGTTGTCCAAATCATTACGATATTCGCGGTGATGCTGCCCTCGCTGCTCGGTTATGTTGAAAACGTTCCTCCGATTCCTTTCCTGTACCCTAAGCTCCTCATCCATCATTTTTTGGGGCTTGTGCTGATAGCGATCTTCATCTATGTGAACCTCGACGTCGGACGCGTGATCCGGCCCGTCGTCAAGCGCAAGAACGCCATGCGCACTGCTCTCGGTGTATGGCTGGTTGCCATCGCTCTCGGCATTAACATTTATCTCACAATCTACTACGCATGATACGTATAATGACCCAAACTTGCTTCTTGGGCGTGGATTCTGTGGGCTCTGTTGATTTTGCTCCTTGATTTCTAAGCACAACTTGACGCAAATCGGCTAGTATCTTACTTTTTCCACTTTTGCCTACTTGTAGAAACAGGTGGGCGATAAAATTGGCCTAAACGCTGGAGTTACCGCTCTTTTTATGGGGTGAAAAAAGATAGATATGTTGGTGTTTGCGATGTTTACAAAGGGGGATTAATCAATGATAATTGGTTTCACAATGATGAATGTGGTTCGTGGCGCAGAATACGAAGTGTGGCAGGAACTAGTGAAGATTAGTGGCGTAACACAAGTTGTGCATGTGTTTGGAGAGTTTGATTATATCGTCATCATCGAAGTGAACGACCTTCCCGAATTGAACCACGCGGTTGATGATATAAAGCTCATTCAAGGGATTACCACGACGCATACGTTTGTTGAACATAAGCTTGCATTTATGAAATGAGGAAAAGTCGAAAGAAATCAGTCAGCGCTAGGGTTTGAGACTTCTCACGACACGAGAGAAGTTTCCAATGAATCAGACGAAAGTCGAAGACTCACGCGCTAAAGATAGACCATGCTTAAGCGAGGTACTGGGCGGCACTGCTAATAGTATACAGCTAGTCCGAGAGCGTTCACGAGGTCGTCACGTGTTCCGGTCCGAAGTGCTCCCATCTCTTCGCGAAACGGCGAAACCGCTTTAAACGTGCAATAGAAACATTCGCACAACACATAGCAGGAGGTGATTCACTGCTCTTCATGGTAGTTGCCAAACACACGGCCGAAGACTGTCCGGGAGGACTTGTCCGACCCGACAAGGATTTTCTTGCGAAAGTCGTCGAAAGCGTCGAGCGCTCCGGCGTAACTCTCACCGAGATTTACCTCGACGCACCGGGACATGTCTATTTTTTGATCGTGGATGCAAACGACAACGAAGCCCTAAACATTGCCTTAGAGCAATTCCGACTCGTTGGAAAAGTCAAAACACACCCTGTGTTGAAGCTCTCAGACGCCACCGCGTGGGCGAAGAAGATAGGCATTCAGCGTTAAGCACTTATAGAGAAGCCTTGCTGCGCAAACCCCAAGCTTTACTTGAGTTTGCTGCAGCATTTTTTTTCGTTTTGCTTGCGGGACGCTTCTACGCACGAAACGCGTCGCTTAGCTCCTCAGCTTTGGCGGCCGCGAATGTCGTACTTGAGATGCCCGGTCAGCGGGTCCTGGCCGTAGCTCTCGCAGAGTGCGATGAGCACGTCCTCATGGGTCACGCCCACGTTCATGACCGTATCATTGCCGCCGTAGTAGATGAGGACGCTGCCATCATCACGGCGCACGACCCCGCATGTGAACACGACCTGCGGCACATGGGTGTAGGCGGCGTCCTCGACGCGGCAGTCAGCCCTGGACGGGAGTAGGATGGGGATGCTCGACATCTTGACCCGCGCCGGGTCCGCCAGGTCGTGCAGCGCCACGCCGAGCACGTAGGGGTTGCCGTCCATGGTCGTGCGCACCCCGTGGAACACGCTGAGCCAGCCTTTGGCGGTCCTGAAGGGCGGCGCGCCAGGACCGATCTTGTCCGAGAAGGCGCTCGGGCCCGCGTCGGTCCTCATGAAGGGCTCCGGCTGGATTTCCCACTGATTGGACTCGATCGAGCTCGTCCAGCCGAGCTTGATCTGCGTGTAGATGCCTCCGACGTCGCCGCCCGTGGTATCATTGGGTCGGAACAGACCCGCGTAGCGGCCGCTGATGGGCTCGGGGAAAACCACCACGTTCCGCATGTCTCGCTCGAGCACCGGGCCGTAGCGCATGAAGTGGGAAAAATCGCGGGTCGTGGCCAGCGAGACGCGCACGCGGTTCTTCACCGTCGCGTGATAGGCACTGTAGGTGATGTAGTAGGCGTCGCCGATCTGGGTGATCCGCGGATCTTCGACGCCGCCCGACTCGTTCTCGATGAGGGCCTTGACATCAGTGCCGGGGGCGAAGGCGTCCCCTTCGGCGGCCGGCGCCATGGCCGGTCGCGGCTCGACACGCCAGCCGTCGACGCCGTTGCTGCTGCGGGCGATCCCGAGCACGCTCATGCCGCAACGAAGATTAGACCGGAACAGCATGACCGTGTCGCCACCGTGTAGCGCGATGCCGGCGTTGTGGACGGTCGAGACCTGGAGGCCCGGGTCCTGCCACACTTGGTTCACTTCCCTGGCCGTAAGCACGGGGTTATGCGGGAACCGCGCCACTGGACAGTTCAGATCGACGATCACCCGGCGATCCTTAAGCATCACTTCCTTGCTGATCATCGGCCATTCTCCTTGCACGAACCTCGGGCATAACGATTACGCGGCGCAGCGAGTATTGGAGTCAATTTCGTTGCACCCGATAAAAAGCTATGCTCGACGGTGTGGCAAATCGTCGCAGCACCTTAACGCGGAGTTTTGCAGCAGCCTCGTTTCGACTTAATTCGGCGCGCGCACCTTAACTTGCTCGTTTGATTCAGAAGCCTCAAGTAACGCCATTTGCGCACCTTCATGCGTTGGATCAGTTTTGAGAGCAGCTTGTATGCTGCGATGGCTCCGTAACGCTCGCCTAACTGCATGTAGCTACTGGCGCCATTTATGTTTTATCATCTTTAAGAACCTGCCACAGTCGCAGGTTGCTTGTTATTGCATCTAGAGCAATGGCCCCGGCTTCGTGTATATCAGAAGCAACGTATCTCAAAAGGCTTTCATCCGTGCAGCCAGCTTGTTTTAACTCTTCTTTAACTCTGTTAGTTTGCTGGTCAATTCGTCAATCTCATAAAGATAGCTTCAAGACCTTTTAAATGGGCAGTCTCGCTCATTTGTCGCTGACGAGCTCTTTTAAGTTTTGTTGTATCAGCCTCATAAGCCTTTGAAAAGGCGTTGGCTACTGCCCATTCAATGCTGCCCCTTTCAAACCCCGCCGTAAGCTCTTCAAACCGGCCTTCTTCAAACGCTTCCTTTACCTCGTTTTCAGTAAATTCTCTAAAATGGCCTTTCATACTAGTGTACCTCATCCTTGTGCTGTTCTAAGCAGGCAAGGGCCAGCCTGCCTACTTTATCTCGAGAGGGCTCCTTCTTCTTGGATGCTTGTATCTCGAGCTTGAGCAATGTGAGCCATCCCCGCCGAGATCGGCACCTGTATCCTCGAGTACGGGACCCTCTCCCGCCTCACCGGCAACCCCAAATATTTCGACGCCGCCAAACGGGCGTTGGTCGCGCTTTATCAGCACCGCTCGCGGATCGGCTTGGTGGGGTCTATGATCGACGTCGAGACCGGCGGATGGCTGGTCAAAGACAGCCACGTCGGCGGCCGGATCGACAGCTACTATGAGTATCTTTTAAAGGGCGCGATCCTGTTCGACGACGCCGAGCTTTGGGCGATGTGGCAGGACACGATCGCGGCGGTCAACGCCCACGTGGCCGACGAGGCCAGCGGAGGGCTCTGGTACGGCCACGTTAACATGAATACCGGCAAGCAACGGGCCACGGTCTTCGGCGCGCTCTACGCCTTCTTCCCCGCCGTCCTCGCCTTAGGCGGTGACCTCGACCGTGCTGCCCGCCTCGAAGATTCGTGCTACAAAATGTGGACCCTCCACGGCATCGCGCCCGAACTGCTCGACTATAACACCATGAAGGTCGTCTTAGGCTCCTACCAGCTCCGGCCCGAGATCGTCGAGTCGGCCTACTACCTTTACCACTACACCGGCGACGAGAAGTATCGGCGGATGGGCGCGACCTTTTTTAACAGCTTGGTCGAGCGGTGCAAGACTGACGCAGGCTTCGCCGCCATCGCCGACGTCCGTACGGGCGTCCAGATTGACCCGATGGAGAGTTATTTTCTGGCCGAGACTATGAAATACTTCTACCTTCTATTCGCGCCGCCCCAGGCTTTCGACTTCGAAAAAGCCGTCTTCAACACCGAGGCCCACCCGATTTGGAAGAAGAATAGCGAACGCTTAGATGGACGAATTCGACACAGCAACTAGAGCTTTTTATTTAGGGCATCTGCATCAGCCTTTTTAGTGCAGTTTGGCCCAATTCTCAGCGTGTTAATATGCAATATTATAGCGAAGAAAAAATGCAAAACCTCCGATTGAGAATAGAAGAAGAGATTCTGAAATGGCCGAATGTAACGACGAAAAAAATGTATGGTTGTCCATGTTACAAAAACAAGGAAAAATTGTTCGCATTTTTGGTTACAGACGGCGTTGTTCTCACAAAAGTGAGTGAACACGACAGAATTAAATTATCAAAGGAATTTACGATTAGGCCCTTCCACGCAGGAAAACGAACAATAAATAAATGGCCACAAATTCGTGTTGATGAGATAACTGACGTGGGGAAAATGATTCCATTTATAAAAAACAGTTATGACCAGTCACAGATCAGTATAAAAAAAGTTGACGAGCTGCAAGCGCCTCGCTGAGACGGAGAGGTTAGTTAATTTTAGCGTTTTCCGGCCTATACGCTTTTAGAGAAACGTGAAAATCGGTACGATTGGTCTTTCGGATAAGTGTATGATATGCACGTGACAGATGAAAAAGAAATTGGAAAGGTAAGTCGAAGGAACTGGTTGCATCCTTAACTGAAAGCATAGAAAAAGATGAAAAACTGTTCTCTCAACTAATCGAGTTTTTTAAGTCTGGTTCTGACGTTGAAAAAGGAACAGCTGCAGACGTAATGAAACACGTTTCGAAGGACAAGCCTGAGATTGTGGCGCCTTACATCGACGATTTAGTTGACTACATAAACTACAAAGCGCCGAGAGTGAAGTGGGGGGTGCCTGAAACGATAGGGAATCTGGCACAGAAATACCCAACTGAAGTTGAAAAGGCAATTGCTAACCTTTTAATGAATACCAAAGACAAGAGCACAGTGGTTCGCTGTGCTGCCTTTGCCTTGACCGAAATCACAAAAAGTAATCTTGCGATCAGAAAAGAACTAGCCCCAAAAATTGAAGAAATAGTTCAAAATGAGAAGAACAATGGAGTTAGGACCGTTTACTTGAAAGCTCTAAAAATGATGAATCTATAAGCGTGGACGTGGGGTTCCTCAAGTCAGGCTTTAATATGATAACGTCCTTTGTGCAAAAGAAAAATTGAAAAGAAAGAGGAGGTTGAAAAACGTGACGAATTTTAAGCGAATAACCTTAGTCAAGACGTTCAGACGCTATAAAGCTGGCGACGGGTTGCAGCTTGAGGAAAAGGAAGCAACAACACTCGTTGACGCTGGTTTTGCCGTGTTTAGTGAAAATTAACACAGTTACGAAAAAGGAGATGTGGCGGGATTCTCTAAAAAACTCTAGCCGAGGTGTGGCATTGAAGATTTCCGCCCCGTCGTTTCTCTATTTAAGCACCGCTTGTTTAGTTTTAAATAGGAAATTGCCGTACTACAATCCCGCGCACATCAATTGCCGTACTACAATCCCGCGCATATCACGGCATGACGTAGAACTCACGTTCATCGACTGAAATTGAGCGCCGCTACTATCATCTTCGGACGGTTCTGTAAGACGCCATTTCAGAAAACTTCTGATTCAGGTCTATCAGTTAGCGCCAGTGCGCGCAAATGAGGAAAAAAAACTTTGCGGGTTGACAAACATCTAGAGGTGGGAGGTAACTTTATCTGACATCCGCCTCGGCCGGCAGCGACTCGGCTTCGATGTAGACGCGATTAGTCTCCGGGTACGCGCTGCGGAGGTCAGCTTCAATGCGGCGGATCGCCTCGTGCATCTGCTCGGCTGTGGTACCTGCGGCGAACGACACTCCCATGTTCACGAGTAGATCGTGCGGACCCATGTACATGGTGAGGATGTCGCCGGCGCGATCGACTGCCGGATCCGACTCCACGCGCCGCCGGATGTCCGCGAGCTCGTCAGGGTTCACGCCCTCGCCCAGTAGCAAACCCATGGTCCGCGACGCGAGAATCCCGGCCACACTCATAAGCAATAGGCCGATTGCGATCGATGCTACGCCGTCGAGATACGCATTGTTAAGCAGGTGGCCGAGGAAGATCCCGAGGAACGCGAAGATGAGGCCGAGCAAGGCCGCGCTGTCCTCGAGCACTACCGTGTATAGGCTTGGGTCTTTCGACTGCTTGATGAACTGCCAAGCACTCATATCGCCCCTGGCCTGGAGGAACTGCTTAACGGCCACCGTAAATGATCCACCCTCGACAATGAACGAGATGGCGAGCACGATGTAGGCCGCTGTGGGATCGCCCATCTGGGCGGCCGGCACGACGTTGCGAATGTTCGAGACACCCTCGTACAGCGACATACCACCACCGATGCCGAAGATGGAGACCGCCACGATGTGCGTCCAGAAGTAGAGCGACTTACCGTAGCCGAAAGGGTGGCTTTCATCGGCAGGCTGCTTGGCGCGGTTCATTCCCAGCAGCACGAGGCAACCATTTCCCGTATCGACGATCGAGTGGATGCCCTCGGAAATCATGGCCGATGAGCCGGTGATTGTCGCCGCAACGAACTTGATGATCGCGATGATCAAATTGCCGATGATGGCCGCGACAACCGCTATTCTAGAATCGCTTTGTGTTTCCATGAGTAATCTCTCCGTCGATAGCAGCACGTCGCGGCAGCGATACAATCGATACTTCAGTTGCGCGAAATGTTTAAGCCCTACGCATGAAATAAATGTTTACAAGAACTTTACGAGACATACGATCGAACCAGTGAATTCTCAAGAGCGCTTGAGACCCAATGCAACGACTCTACTACTTTGACGACATTAAGATCATCCTTATTCTTGTGGTGATCTTCATCCACCCTGGCCTAGCGTACGTTCCCACTGCTGAGGGGTGGTCTCCGAGCTTCCCGGGACCACGCCCGTTCGCGGACGTGCTCGTCGTTGGGCACGAACTCAGCGCGGGGTTTTCCCGGGTTTAGTCCATTCTCGAGACTACACTTTCCCATTCAAAAGCAACGCTAGCTAGGCAGCTTATTTTCTCGCTCGTTTTTGAAGGCCCTCTCCCATCTGTTCAGCTTCTTTAGCGAAGGTGTCCCAGTCGTAGTTCTGAGCGTGAATCATCGCACTCCATCGTGTGGTAAGGCTTGCGAGGTAGTACTCCTCAGCCAGCTCTTCCTGCGTTGCGCCATGGAACTGGGCCATTGCCGTATGCATCAACTGACAATACGGGCACTTTATGTTTGCGGCGACTGCCAGTCCGCCCAGCTCGCGATATTTGCCGGGAATGGCCGTGTGCTCCAAGCTGTACTTCTTCCACAACGGCCAGTCGTGAATAAGCACCTCTTGAGGAAGCGCTTTCATAAAGCCCGGAACAATGCCAAAGGTCTCTTCGATATCCTTGAGGGTATCTTCATAATCACCCATTTCATCACCGGGCCTGTATTTCTCACTCTTACAGATAACCCGATGCCGGGTTTCTCCATATTCATTCAGTTGATTCCCGCGCAATCTACCGATCTTAAAGGCTACGTGATGTCTTGGCAGCCCTCGCCCACTGGATGACGGGCATTGCTGCGAAAAGCAATAGAAAAGGCGAAAAAGATACGGTAGGTTTATATGAAGGATTGGGCAACCGTTAGTCTCGACAACTTCCGGGGTTGGGGCCATCATAAACAAATATGCAAAACTAAAAGGCAAGAAGTCCGCCCGCGCACGTTTAGGCACAGTTTTGCCATTAACAGTTTAAGCGCGGAGTTTACCTAAGCGCTTACAATTAGTACGAGGCCACTACAGTATTTATGTGACGGCAGTTTATCTAAGCCTCAATGATCAGGATCTGCAGGAAGTGAGGTTAATACGGGTAGCAGTCGTCCCTTAGTTTTTTATATTGATAATCCGAATGACGAGTCATCAACCAGAAATGGAGAATTCAAGATACTTGATTGAGGGATAAGGACATGGCAGAAGGCACTTCACAGGCAGGCAGGACCAAGGTATTATTGAACACCAGCATGGGGGACATCACCCTGGAGCTTTATGATGATATGCCCATTACCGCGGGCAACTTCCGAAAGCTGGTGGAAAAGGGATTCTACGACGGCACCATCTTCCATCGGATCATCGACGGCTTCATGATCCAAGGCGGGGACCCCACGGGCACTGGCCGGAGTGGACCGGGTTACGCTATCAAGGATGAGTTTACTGATCACAACCGCAACGATCGGGGGACTATTGCAATGGCCAACGCCGGTCCGAACACGGGCGGCAGCCAGTTCTTTATCAACCTAGCAAATAACAACTACCTGGACAAAGCTCATCCGGTCTTCGGCAAGGTTGTTGAGAGAATGGATGTAGTGGAGAAGATGGGCAAGGTGAAGACTGGCGCTATGGACCGGCCGGCGAAAGAGGTGAAGATAATAGGCGCGAAGATCGCAGATTAAATTTGTTGGGCTGGAAATAGGGCGTGTACTTTCTTGATTTGATATTTATCCATTACTGCCTCTCATCATAGGTTTGGGGGCAGCAGGGGGATGTATTGCAGTGGGATCAGTCAAACATTAAGCCATTAAAGTCTAATTTTACGTGTTTATTTTAGCGAACAAAACGAAAACCATGAAATCGCTTGAACAGCGGCAGGTAGCCGGAATAAAGATCGTTGTGCTCTTATATGCAAGCATAGCCGCCGTTATATTACCATTAGCCCTATTGCACTTTGTTACGCCTTATCATTATGATTTTGAGCCTTGGGAGGATCATCCTGAATTTATTAACCGTTATATTGAGAGCGGCCACCCTGTCGTGCTTGTTATACATGGCAATTGTTCACATTGCGAGCTAGTTACGTCAGAAATGGTAGGCCTACAGTCGCAGTTACACGGTGTTACTCTCGACCTTGACAATCAGACGCAGTCAATAGCGCCCCAAAACGCCTCCCCCCTCATTTTTTTTGCTTACGTCAACGTCAGCAGTGATCCTACCTCTGACGCCATAGCCCAGCAATACGGCGTGCAACAGACGCCAACAATAATCGTAATCCGGGGTGACGGGGCGGCCGCCACATTCGTACCTAAGGGCGAGATTGATATCAATGCACTAAAAAGCGCTATCGGGGATGCGGAAAAATGGTATGAATCTTATTCAACGCCAACGCCCGTAAAATGACGCACACCCTCCTTCAGATTACAGCAGTTATTAAAGGCGCTGTTAGACGCGCTTTAGGATTTAGTTGTTTAGATTGGCGTTTTGGCGCCTGAAGTAGGTAAAGCATGAACGACGAAAAGACAAGGGAGCGCAAGCCAAAAGAGCCCAGCTTTGTCACAGGCCAAGAAGCTCTAATATATGAAGTAGAACGGGCGTGTGGCCAATTAAACAAACTTAAGGAATTACAGCTAAACGACCCTCTTTTGCGAGCAGTGGCTGCAGAAATAAGGGCACACATGGACCACTTAGGGTTAAGCTTAATAGAATTAACGGAACCTTGCGGCTAATGACTATAGCTAAAACGGCTCGCGCTTGCTAAGGGGTCTGCTTCGTAATCTTCAAAGCAAAAAAAGAGAAGAAAGGGAGCGCTATAATGCCAGAGCGATGCTGATGGCCCATGCATCGATGTCGTTCCAGTTGCGGAAATCGCCCTCGGGAAAAAGTGTGCGGGCAGCAGGCATCTTTCGGACCATCCGATGTCCGAACGTGAGTTTGCTGGCGTCCAGCCCGCCGAAGAAGACTTGATGGTCACGGGGGTTGATTGCGACCTTGAACTCGCCGATCTCCTTCGGCTCCGCAGTGACGAGCACATCTCGACCTTGGGCGTCCGTGGTCTCGGTGCCGAGCGGGCCGCTACTAAACAACCACACCGGATGACTGGCCAACACGGCGCGATTTCGCATCACAAACTCCGTCGCCTCCTTCAGCCAATGGGCCATGTAGACAGCACTTCCAATGACGAAGGCATCGTAGTCTTCAAGGTTGTGGACCTGGCTGACTTCTTGGGCGTCCGCCTGCGTTCCCTGCTGCCGCAGCTTCTCGGCGATGAACTCCGCTATGCCCTTCGTGGACCCATACTTGCTTGCGTAGACTACGACAGTTTTCATGATTTATCCCCTCCGGCCTTGACGGATAGTTCAAATAGCTGATCGCGTTGCCCTTTGTGAATGGCGGTGGAAATGTGAAACGGATCAGCAACTTCAAAATGGGTTTCTAATTTTGCCATGCACGAGCACCTCCATTCTTGTCGTTTGATAATTAAGTAGTACGGCGATTACTCCTGCGGCGATGCCGAAGAGCGGTGGTACTAAGCCGCCGCCTACCAGAAGCATTATGATCGACAGCAGAATTAGAATTAAGCCGCCGCTTTTATGCTGAATAAACTTGCCTGCCCATACTGCTAGCAGGACGCCAAAGATTATTGTTAACACTCCTGTTATGAGGTAGCTTGGGATGATGGTCATTGCTGGTTCGCCGCCTAACGCTGTTAAGCTTGGCCAAGCTTGAATCATTAACTCACTTGGAACTACATTGCCTTGAAGTATTTCGCCTGGACCGTGAGACGCGCCGCATAACCCCGCAAAAATGCCTAACGCCGAAGCTAATATTGCTATTTTTCTCATTGATTTTTCGCCTCGCGTATGTTTTGTTTGGGTGTTTTTTGGATTTCTTCTTCTCCAAGGTCTACTCGAAGAACGCCGTCTTTGCCGACGACCTCTAAAATGATACCTTCAGCGAATTTTGCCTGTAATAGTTCGCCTATTGTGCCCTCTAAGAGAACGCTGTCGCTGGAACCGTTGGTTAATGTGACGTTTTTGAGGTCGCTCTTGGATTTGAGTTCAACTGAGAAGAACCGCATTTTACTGCGTGTTTGATTTTGCATAATTTTCCTCCACAACGTATTATAGCGGCGGAAAATGTGATTAGTTTTATTTGACGAGGATGCTTAGGTGTAAGTATCAGTGTGAAAACCTTAGCTTCGGTGATAAGGAATTGGAAAATAATGAATGGTTAGGAAAGTTGTTGTTTGAGCTTGCAAGCGAAAGCAGACTTGTCATTTTACGCGAACTGCAGAAGGAGAACTTGAAGATGCAGGAAATCGCTCGCCGACTAGACGTTACCGCAACTGAAGCTTTTAGGCAGTTGCAACGGTTAAGTACTGCTTCACTTGTGCAGAAACAACCTGATGGCTCATTTACCATCTCCGAATATGACAAGCTCGCAATGCAGCTCACTTCCTCCTTAGAATTTATCCCCAAATATAAAGACTACTTTTCAACCCATGACATTATGCGGCTTCCCACCTCATTCATAAGCAGACTAGGCGAGCTTTCACAGGCTAATTTAAGTACAGATACCGTTGCCACTTTGAACAAGGTTCAACAAGCACTCGTAGACGCGGAAACGTTTGGGTGCGGAATAGCTGAAGGTACAATCCCTGAGCTTATGGCTCCAAAAACTTGTTTAGGTAGATCAACATGAAAGAGAGGTTATTAGAGGTACTTGAATTGCTCAACCACGAGAAAGAAGACCTAGATCAACTGTGTAAAGACGTTTCGTTCCCTGAAACGAGGCTGGCCCGT
>Ga0209748_1000486_pt1 | contig 21108 bp, 12 predicted proteins | sample BarGraIncu00421A_FD_185490 | JGI IMG/M metagenome (GOLD analysis project Ga0209748, IMG submission 185490) | Arctic peat soil microbial communities from Barrow, Alaska - Barrow Graham LP Incubations 004-21A (SPAdes) (version 2) | ecosystem: Environmental > Terrestrial > Soil > Wetlands > Peat... | reverse complement strand
ACGGCCTGATCGAACTCGCCCGCCGCGTCGCCCGAGGCTTCCGAGACCCCGACAACTACCGCCTCAGAATGCTCCTCATCGGCGGCGGACTCCGACTATGACCCCACGCTCAAGTCAGAAGAGCCGCTTGACGGCGCCGCCAATCGCCCGAGGGGCGATCGATGAAGTGAGGCGATTGAGAAGCACCGGGAGGGCGAGCCGATGCGCCTCCCATCACCTGATACGGTGCCGTCACCACCTACAGGAGCCGGAAGTGAACGAAGCAGAGCTGAAGGATGTACTAAGAAGTCAGATTCACGCCAAGAATGCTGTTCTGATCTTAGGGGCCGGTGTATCCTTGGCAAGTTCGGAAAAGGCAAAGTCCTGGACACAACTCATAGAATCGGGGGCTGCTGCAGTTGTTGCGGCAGGTTGCGCACCCCGTGCTGACTTTGAGGATACCGTCCGCAGGCGACTCGAGCCGCCGGTCGACCCGTATTATCTGACGGAGGCGGCATCCGATGTCATTCGAGTTCTCAAGCGAAACGGTCGGTTCGAGACTTGGATTGATTCAGAGTTCTCTGGCCTCAAGGTAACTTATCCTTCACTGATCCAGGCTTTGGGACGGCTAGAGATTCCTATCTTCACAACGAATTATGACACTCTGGTGGAGAGCGTACTTAAGCTCCACCCAGTCTCGCCCGCGAACCCAGCGCTAATGATACGGACAGCGAGCGGAGGTTATCCGGGCGTAGGCCACGTCCATGGCGTTTGGAGCGATCCGGAAACTTGCGTCATTACCCTCGGAGACTACGCGCGAATTACACACGACAAGGGTTCCGGAACGGTACACAGAGCGCTCTCATTGACACGATCCCTGGTCTATGTCGGGTTTGGTGCGGGCATCGCGGACGAGAATTTTGAGGCAGTGCACAACTGGGCCAATGAGAGGTTCGGGTCGGTATCCCAGCAACATTTTCTACTGTGCCTCGAAGAAAACAGGAGCGAGTTGCTCCGGGATCTCCCTCCGGACATCAATCCAGTTTCTTACGGTCACGACTTCTCCGAATTGCCGGCTTTCGTCACATCGCTCTCCCGCTCGGCCGACGGATCCATTCCCGTAATCCCCCCGACCTTCGCGAGGGAATCAGCGCTGAGGGCGATCAGAGAGCGCGTCGAGGACGAGTCCTTGCTAGTGCGGTTCGCCGACCCTCACAATTCAGCGGGGCTCGCCCTAATAGCGCCATCGCTTCTACCTGTTCCACCCGAAATATTTGGGCGCCGAGATGCGGTAGAAGATCCGAAACCGAAACGACTCGATGCGACTAGTCTTTGTGGCACCAGTGAGGCTAAACTCGTCGTTGGTGGGGAACTGTCTGGTGTTACTTCGGCTCTTCAGTGGATGCTCTTCAATCGGGCCGATGAGGTTCCTGAAGAGGTTCCGCTGTACATTGATGCCCGTCGCCTAAAGGGAACCCGCAAGAATGCCTTGGAATACGAAATTCGCCAGAAGGCGTCCGCTGCTGGGATCATAGCGACTCCGCGGAGTGACTTGCCTCAATTCAGTCTTGCTATCGACAACCTTCACAGTTGCAATGACCGGGGACTCCAGGCGGTCATAAAGGATCTGCAAGACCTCGGGAACCCACATGTGTGGTTTGGATGCCGACAAGGGTCAGAGAATCACCTCGTGGAGACATTTGGATCTCAAGGCTTTTCTCTCCAAACGATTTACATGGGGAGCTTGACCAAACGCGACATCGGGCGCCTTGCCGAGCTAGCAGACTTCTCCGATTCTGCTGCTCTTGCCGGGCGAGCCTCGGCAGTAATGCAGCAGGAAAACTTACCTCGCAGTGCTGATTCTATTAGCCTATTGTTGTCTGTCCTTGCGCGCGGAGAGCGTACAGAGCCTCTGACGCGTGTGACGGATTTGATTCAGGAGTACGTCGGGCTATTGATGACTCTGAGTGGAGAGTCCAGGTCGGCTGGTGACTCATTGACGGCAGCTGATCTCGATGCAGTTTGCCAGGAAGTCTCACGTCGGCTGTGTTTGGAAAGGGTAGGATCACTTCCCTTGCAGGAATTCGTAACGCTCGTGCAAGACTACTTCAGTTCAGTATTGATCTCTGTGAACCCAACTGACGTGCTAGAAAGACTCGAACAGTCGCGAGTACTTGGAACAACCAGCGGGCGTATTGGATTCCGGCAGGATTCATTCCTCTTCTTCTACGCTGCAAAAGCGGCCCTGACGGATTCGAGCTTCGCAGCCGTCCTTAAGGATTCATTGGTGTACTTCGGGCCCATCATCAAATATTACACAGCCGCCGTGAGGGGAGATGGCGGGGTCCTGACTCGGTGGCTTGAGATCTTTAGAAGCATCGACCGGTCATGGTTGGTCGGGGCTGCATTTGCGAACTCGGAGCCGATTGGGGGGCCCATGTCCCTCGAGGATTTCGAAAATGCGCACGAGCGGGATGTCCCCACGACGGACAACTCGTCTCGCGATGATGAGTTGGATGAGGAATATGGGTTCCCGGCTGAACGTGAAGTGGAACCATTTCCAACGGCGTCACAGGAAGAGGCGCGTGGAATTTTCCTGCAACTCATAGTCTTAGCCTTGGGGTCGACAGTGCTTTCGCAAAGCGATCAGGTCCGTGACCCTGAGCTTCGGGTGACTATGTTGCGGGAACTCCTGTTGGGGCATGCAGATCTCGTCGACCTGATTGAACAGGATCCCACGTACGAGGAGTTTATTGCCACTTTCAGTGAAGAGTTGATGAGCGGGGGCCATGGAGAAGACGTTGAGAAGTTTCGACAGACATTTCGTGAGGTTCTGCCGTCCTTTATGGGTGCCAGTCTGCTCGCAAGCGGACTGGCCTCTTCCCGCTCACGCCTAAGCGTGAAGAATCTGATGGCCGATGCGGGGGCGATGAGTGATGCCAAGGTTGCGTGTATGGCCTCAATGCTCGCGCTTGTGTTGCACGTCGAAGGATACGGTGACCAATTGCGTCGCCTTCACGGTCGAGTTGGGAAGTCGAGATTCGTTCGCGTTGCCATTCGGCAGTTTGCAGAGAGTGACTACCTTCGCTCGGGTGATGAGGTGCAAGGATCACACCTTGAAGATTTTCTTGTTGAGTGCATAGCGGACACTGTCCTGACTTCGGGGCATGAACAGCGGAATTCTGTTAAGGGGGTGGCACGACAGCGGCTTCAGACTCGTCGCAAGACCTGGTCGGTGAGGTCGTCCGGGGGCCAGGCGGAGCTAGTGACCGGCGAACTTTCGGAGGAGTTCTGAGCTCGGACGCCACGACCGAGCGCTCCGGGTGCGGGGGTGAGTGACGGCGCGGGTGGGCTCGAACCCACGACCCAGGGATTATGAGTGACCCGGAACCTGCTCTGACTAGGGGATACTGCAGGACTAGTGCACGACGCGCGCTTCTTGAACGCGTTCAATGCAGACTTCTGAGCATTTCTGCCCATACCCCCATGTGTATCGGGCGGCGTCCAACCCCTTTCCCAGGCTTCCTCCTGCCGGCAGAAATGGCACCTGGCAAGGGATGAAGTTGCACCCGAGCGACCTCCCGAGCGTCGGTCGACCCGCCTCGCCGCGTCCCGGCTTCAAGTCGCCGCCAGTGTGCCTCGACCCAAGGAAACAGGCTCCCGAAGGCCACCCAAGCTCAATCAGTCCCTGCGTTCGAGCGTAGCGACTACGGCAATCGCTGTCGTACGAGATTTCGTACGGCTATTTCGATGCAGTATCCCTTGGTGAAGAAATACCCGCGGAGGGTACCCAGGCGAGGGTGGGGGGTATCCGCCAAATCGGTGCGTTTCGGAGGAGTCTCGGATCTGGCTTGACGGCCCGCCGACCTGACAAGGTGTAGCCGTGGATGAGCACGAACTGCTCCTGCGGCACGTGGAGCGTTGGGCCTGCGAGCGGAACCGCGTCATGGACGTTGAACTGCTGGACGAGGTACTGCGGTTGCGGTCTGTTCACGATGGCCTGGCCGCGAACCGGTGGCCGCCGCGAAGCGTCACGCACCTCATGCTGACGCGCTGGCCGGCGCACGGGCCGCTCGATCTTCCTGACATTCCCACGCTGCTGGCGACGCTGGAGACGTTCTGGCGGTTCCTGCGGAACACCGGACGCATGTCTGGCGGGTCTGCCGACCCTGGGGACCTTGCGCGCGAGGCGAAGCCGGCCAGTCGTCGGATGGCCGCCGCGTGCGCCGACCCGGCGAACTTCGGGCAGTCGAAGCAGCTGTTCTCGTTCGGCCGGGAGATCGGCATTGTCGCTGGACGAGGTTGCGGACGCGGACGAGGCCAACCAGCGGATGGAGAAGATCGTCGAGGCTTGGAACGCACTTCGCGTCGAGGAGCGCCTCCGGCGATCGCCGGCGTCCGGCAACGCCGGAAGCCGGATGGGGAGCGCGATCACCAAGGCGGCCGGCCAGCTGCAGGACCACGGCGAGCTTGCGGCCGGCTGGCAGTTGCCCGAGTCACCTCGTCTTGATGACCCATCCGACGACGAACAGATGTTCCCTTCCGATCCCGCGGTGAGCGCACCCCAGCTGCGTGCCGCGGGATTCATCCGGCAGGTGCTCGCCCTCGTCGACTGGGTCGGCGATGGACGTGCGGTCACCAGAACTGACGTGCTGCGGCCGGCCGTCGCCAAGCAGGCGTACGCCGACCTCGGCCTGTGGCAGTGGGAGCGGGACTGGTTGTTGGCCGGAGGACTGGACCTGCCTGCCGATCCGCGAATGGACGCTGTCCTGGCGCAGACCGGCCTGTCAGGCTGGCGGACCGCTGCGGATTGCCTTGCTCTGGATCGACTGTGGTTGCCCGCGATCGCCGCTGGTCTCATCGGGATCGACGGCAGTCTGGCCAGTGCGGATCGCAGTCGGGTGCCGGACACCGACGTGGGCCGGGCTCACCTGGGGCAGATGCTGCTGTTGGCGTTGGCGAGCCGTTCGAGGCCGGAGGGCGCGTTCGACCCGCTGTTGGGGATCCTGTTCAGTCTGTTCGGTGATGCTGGCGAGCCTCACACAGAGGCCGAGCTCGCCGAGTGGTGGCGTGCCAGCCCTGCCAATGCCCTGGCTTCGGGGCTTGCCCGACCGCGAGCTGGCTCACCAGCTCAGCGACCGCGACCTGCGCCGGTGTCTGGTCATGTTCGGTCACTGCGGGGCGTGGAGGGGCGGCGGCAGGCTCGTTGGGACCGAGGTGGGCTGGGATCGCGCGCTGACCCTGATCGCGGCGCTCGACAGCGGGTGGTTCGAGGAGACATCGAACTAAGCGCAAGCTTTGGGTTTGGCCCGGACCTCGGCCGAGCCGCGACCGCGACGATGTACATTTTCGTACCCAGCGTCGGTCACCAGCAAGCGTGAAGTCGGTGGTCTGTGCAGGGCTTCTCGCACCAGTGGGTGCGGCAGGACATGCAGTCGATGACCGGGGAAGCCGTCGCACAGATAGACACTCACACCCCTAGAACATCAGAGAATCGTCTAGGTGGAGCGTTGTTTCGTACATTCCACATTACGTGACCGCTACTTAGCATCAACCACGTGATCAGCGTTGACGCTCTGCTTCCGGCTCGTCCGGAGCACCTCTCCCAGGCGGCCCGCAACACCGCAGCGGGGGCCCTGGTCGCTGCTATCCCCACCGCGATCATGTTCTTCGCGTTCCAGAAACACTTCGTGTCCGGGCTGTTGGTCGGGTCGAACAAGTGAGCTGGGAACTGGCAACCGCCACCACGCGATACGTCATCGACCTCGCCCCGGGCGGGGCGGGCCCGGTGCTGCAGGACTGGACCGGTACGGAGCCCCGCCCCTGGCTCCCCGAGCCCAACCCGGCGTTCCTAACCGAGGCGGACCGGCTCCCGTCCGAGTACTCGGCACTTGGCACGTGCCACGTGCGCGGCGCCGAACTCATCGTCGAGCATCCGGACGGGATCGTGGGTGCCCGATTGACCTGGCCCGAGGATGAGGTGACGTTCACCGACGACGGTTTCCGGGCTGTGTTCACAGCGCAAGCGATCGATACTTCCGGACGGCTAGCCATCACTCTTGTGGTCGAGGCTAGTCGGCAGCACGATGTTGTCGCCAAGCATGCCGTGATCACGAATGTGGGAGCCGCAGCCTGCTCCCTGAGGCGGGCCTTCAGTCCCGCCTGGCAGCTGCCGGTGGCAGGCCCCGTGCGGGTCGACATCCTTGCCGGCCATTGGTCAAGGGAGTTCACGCCGTCCTCAGTCCTACTTCCCGCGGGCGAGCTGTCGATCGGCAGCCGGCAGGGCATCACCTCACACGACTACTCACCGGTCGTATCGGTCACCTCTGGCGCCCTCCCGGACGGACCGGCCTGGGGTGTCGCGCTCGCCTGCAGTGGCTCGTGGCGTCTCCTGGTTGACGTGCCGCCATTCCGGAGCAGGACGCGCGTCGCCGGTGGCGTCGAGGACGAATCGTGCGTGATCATGCTCGAACCAGGGGAGTCATTCACCACACCGACGACGTTGGGCGTGCATGCCCCGGACGGTGCCGGCGGCCTCCGCCATCGATGGCACAACTACCAGCGCACCGTGCTGGCCCGTTCGTTGGGAGCCGAGCACCGGCCGATCGTCTACAACTCGTGGTACGCGACCAGGTTCGACGTCCGGGCCGAACAACAGCTCGCCCTCGCCGACCGTGCCGCGGCGCTCGGTGTCGAAGTCTTCGTCGTCGACGACGGCTGGTTCTCCGGACGCGACAATGACCATGGCGGGCTGGGCGACTGGTGGCCGGACGAGCGGAAGTTCCCCGACGGCCTCGACCCGCTCATCTCCGGCGTCATCGGTCGCGGGATGCGGTTCGGGATCTGGGTGGAGCCGGAAGCCGTCAGCCCTCGCTCGCACCTGTTTGAGGCACACCCCGACTGGGTGTACCGCGCTGGCGACCGCCCGCTGCTTACCATCCGCAACCAGTACGTGCTCGACTTTGGTCGTGCCGACGTCATCGATTGGGCCAAGGGCTGGCTCCGTGAACTCCTGGCCGACCACCGGATCACCTACCTCAAGTGGGACATGAACAGACCTGTCACTGACGGTGGACGTCCGGGCGACATCCACGGCCGGGAGTGGTCGATCCAGCACGCCAGGGGTTATCTCGAGGTCATGCTGATGATTCGCGAGGAGTTCCCGCACGTCACTGTCGAGGCCTGCAGTGGAGGCGGCGGCCGGATCGACCCGGCCGTGCTCGCAGTCAGCGATGTGGTGTGGCCGAGCGACGAGACCGGACCCAGGGATCGGCTCGCCATCCAGCACGGCTTCCTCTCCGTCTACGGCCCCCACGTGATGAGCTCATGGGTCACCGACCAGCCTGACCTGCTCGACACGGAACCTGCCAGCCTGGCCTTTCGTTTCATGGTCGCCATGGCAGGTGTTCTCGGTGTCGGTAGCGATCTCGCCGCGTGGACCCCAGGCGAGCTTGCTCTTGGAGCCGACATGTTGAGCCGCTACCGAGAGGTCCGCGACACGGTTCACACGGGCCGGGTGGAGGTCCACGCGACGCCGTCGGAGCCGGTCTATGCCGTGGAGTACGGCACGCCGGGACGGACGGTCCTGCTGGTCTACGCGCGGGCGGGAAGGCCCCAGCAGGTCACCTTGCGCCCGCGAACGCTCCGGGCTGGCGCTCGTTACCGGGTGAACGGTCGGATTGCCACGGCAGAGGAGTTGGTCGCCGGCTTGACCATCGGCTTCACGGTGTCCAAAGACGCCGACCTGGTCGTCCTGGATCTCGTGGAGTGACCGACGACGGTTGGATCACCGTCCCGCTCGCAATCACCACCGACGAGCGGCACGGTGGTCGTTGGGTCTCGTTGAGAACGCGCCGACGCGAGTGGCTGTGGAAGAACCGTGACCCCGCGGTGGTCGCCGCCCGAAGTGCCGTGGTGCCAGGTGACTCCTTCGTCGACGCTGGCGGCGTCGAGGAGTGCCTGCCCACCATCCGCGGCCTGCCTGATCACGGCGACGCGTGGAGCCGGCAATGGGCTCTCAATCCGGCGTCGGTGAATGTCCCGGAGGTTGGGCGGCTGGTCCGAACCATCACCTCCAGCGAGGACGCCGTCGAGTTGCGATATGTGCTGTCCGGCAAGCCCGGTACGCCGTTCCTGCACGCCGCGCACGCCCTGCTGGACGTCGGTCCGGCAGCCCGCCTGGTGATTCCGGCGGTGCGCTCCGTGGTGGTCCTGGATCCCGAGCCGCGCCGGCAGCCCTGGTCGTCCGGGCTTGACCGCCTTGGTCCTGACGACGGGACCGCGACCTGCGCACTGATCGAGCATTGTCGCAAGGCCACGGTCGTCGACGGCGGGGATGCACTCTCCCTTGCGTGGAGCGCCCCCGGACACGACGAGCAGTGTTCACTCCTGCTCTGGAGAAACCTCGGCGGCTGGCCCGCTGGATCGCCCTACCGTTCGATCGGGATCGAGCCGATGGTCGGTCGGGCCGCAGACCTCAGCGTTGCCGACCTCGCCGACTGCGCGCAGATCGGGCCCGACGGGCGGCACGTCTGGCGCCTACGGCTCAGCGCACGGGAGCGATCCTAACGAATCGCGGTGTTCGACGACGTTCGGGCGCGGACGCCTGTGCGTTGGTGACCAGGCCGAGCATTCCAGCGAGCGCGGCTCGCCTGGCCCGAAGCAGCCCCACGTCTGCCCCACGCGGGAGACGCGGTCGCCTGGGCGGAAGGCATATTTCCTCTTCGAGTCGGTTGTGAGAGATCACTCGAATGATCACGCGGTGACCGTCACCCGCTACGGAGCGACACGCTCACCGCCGAACACGTACACCACTGTCCTGGACACCACTCCTCACTGCCTGTGTGCGCGACTGCTCCGCGACAGCGCGAACCGCAGGCGCGTCGAGTCCGGCGACTGGTCGCGTCAGTCGAGTGGAACTGCCTCTTCCTGCGAGCGCTGGCGGTACGACCGCGGGCTGAGGCCCGTGACAGCCCGGAACTGGCGCGAGAAGTAGAACGGGTCGGCGTAGCCCACGTCGGCGGCGACCTCGGCGACGCTGAGTTCGCTGGTGATCAGGAGCTGTCGGGCGCGTGCCATACGCAGACGCTTCACGTACTCCACGACCGAGAAGCCGGTCACGGCGCGGAACCGTGCTGAGAAGTGTGACGGGCTGAATCCGGCCATTGCTGCGAGCTCGGGAACGCTCACGGGCGCAGCCAGATGAAGTCGTAAGTGGCCCTGCACCAGCGAGATCGGGGAGCCTCTTCCGCCTTGCTGGCTCTGTCCGGCGAGGAGCGCTAACAAGTGCCAGGCCGCCCCCGCCGCTGCCGTGAGGCTGGCCGCGGTCTCATCGGCCTCGAGAGCATCGCAGACGGTCTCGATGAGCTCGGTCACCGCCACGAGATCGGAGAGCGACATCGTCGGAGCTGTGGGGGTGGTTCCGGTAGCGGCCAGCAGGTCGGCGACGTCGTCGCCGGTGACATGGAGCCACCAGATGGACCACGGTCGGCGCGAGTCGGCGTAATAGCGATGGGGCATCCGTGCAGGGATCACCAGGGCTTCGCCTGCGCGAATGTCATATGGCTTCCCGTCCAGGTCGCACCAGCCGGCTCCTTCCGTGCAGACGATGATGATCGCTTGCGCCGACCCAGATCGGCGTACCCGACCGTGCCGAGAAGCGTGCGGAAAGTACCCAGCGTCGGTCACCAGCAGGCGTGAAGTCGGTGGTCTGTGCAGGGCTTCTCGCACCAGTGGGTGCGGCAGGACATGCAGGCGCTGACCGGCGAAGCCGTCGCGCAGATAGACACTCATGCCCCTAGAACATCATAGAATCGTCCAGGTTGAGCGTTGTTTCGTTCATTCCACATCACGTGACCGCTACCTAGCATCAATCACGTGATCAGCGTTGACGCTCTGCTTCCGGCTCGTCCGGAGCACCTCTCCCAGGCGGCTGTGGCCGTCTGGTCGGCGCCGGTCACGTTGCCCACGTACATGCCTGAGAGCCCCGATCGGTACCCCGCGTACCTGGATCAACGCGTCTACCAGGGCTCGAGCGGCAAGGTCTTCCCGCTGCCGTTCATCGACCGCATCAGCGAGCAGTGCGATGACCACGAATGGGTCGGTCTGCACCTCGAGAACGACTACCTCCGAGTGCTCGTCCTGCCCGAACTGGGCGGGCGTATCCATCTGGCACTCGACAAGCGGACCGGATCCTCTCTGTTCTTCGCGAACCCAGTGCTCAAGCCTGCACTTGTCGGTCTTGCGGGACCGTGGCTGGCCGGTGGGGTCGAGTTCAACTGGCCGCAGCATCACCGCCCGGCGACGTTTCTCCCGGTGGCGTGGGAGATCGACGAGGATGCCGGGACCGTCTGGTGCTCCGACCACGATCCGTTCGCTCGGATGAAGGGGATGCACGGCGTACAGCTGCGCGCGCAGTCGACCGTGATCGACCTGCAGGTCCGGCTCCACAACCGCAGTGACGAGTCCCAGACCTTCTTGTGGTGGGCCAACGTGGCTGCCGAGGTGCATGCCGACTACCAGTCGTTCTTCCCCGACGACGTCACGATGGTCGCTGACCACGCCAAGCGGGCCGTTACGTCATTCCCCGCAGCGGACCGTTCGTACTACGGCATCGACTACCCCGAGCGTCGTGATCACAACACCCACCCCGACAGTCTGCGGCGAGTCCCCGGTGACCGGCTCGACTGGTCGCGCAACATCCCCGTGCCCACCTCGTACATGTGCGTCGGTTCTCGAGGCGACTTCTTCGGCGGGTACGACCACCGGACAGATTCCGGCTTCGTCCACTGGGCCGACCACACGTACGCGGTCGGCAAGAAGCAGTGGACGTGGGGCGACGAGCCTTTCGGCCGGATGTGGAACCGCAATCTAGCGGACAACGGCGCAGCGTACATCGAACTCATGGCTGGCGTGTACACCGACAACCAGCCCGACTTCTCCCACCTCGCGCCGGGGGAGACGAAGGCGTTCACGCAGCACTGGTACCCGCTGGCTGGCACCGGCCCGGCCGTCGCTGCCACGCTCGCACTCGCTCTGGGCGTCGAGGTCACCGACACGACGACCCTGCGTTTCGACGCCACCGAGGATCTCGGCGATGTCGACGTGAGCGTGACAGGCGAGGCGGGAACCCTGGTTCGCGAGACGGTCGCGCTCTCGCCGACACAGCGGCCGGACCTGGTCGTGCCAACCACGGGCCCGATCACGGTGAGCGTCCGCCGGGGTGACGTGATCCTGCTGGAATGGTGCACACCATGCTCGAGCAGAGCCTTGGCTGACATCGAGCCGGCCCGCGAGCCGCTGGCGCCGGCACGCGTCGGATCGGTCGAGGAGCTGTTCCTCGTGGGACGCCACCTGGAGCAGTACCGGCACGCGACGCGTTCTCCGGAGCCGTACTGGGCGGAGGCGCTCACTCGCGATCCCGGCCATGCCGGTACCCATACGGCACTCGCCGGCCGGCGCTATCGCGATGGTTTGTTCGACGCTGCAGGGGCGCACTGCCGGGCTGCGATCGAGCGTCTGACGAAGCTGAACCCCAACCCGGAGACGGGGGATGCCCACTACCTTCTGGGGTTGTCTCTCGTGCGCCAGAACCGCGGCGACGAGGCGTACGAAGCGTTCGGGAAGGCCACCTGGCTCGATGCCTGGGTTGCAGCGGGCTCCCTGCAGATGGCGATCATCGATGCTCGACACGGCCGGGACGAGAGCGCCTTGGTTCGTCTGAGGGCGGCGCTGGCCGCGCGTCCGGACGAGCTGCAGGCGCGGGACCTCGCCGTGGTCGTGCTTCGGCGGCTGGGACGATTCGACGAGTCGGAGTCCCTGCTCGCGGAGACCTTGGCGCTGGACCCGCTCGACGCGTGGGCTCGGTATCTCGCCGGGACGTTGGCTAACGGCCTCATGGAGGCACAGACGCTGATCGATGTCGGGATCGAGGCCGAGCGGGCCGGTGAGTACGCGGCGGCCGATGAGCTGTTCGGATGGGCTGTTGAGGCGGATGCGAACCGGCCGCCCGGCCAGACGGCGTGCGCCGTGCTGGCCGGCTACCACCGAGCCGCCTGCCTCGACCGCGCCGACGATCACGAGGGCGCAGCTCGCGCTCGACAGGCTGCCCGCGCCGGGGACCGGACGTGGAACTTCGCGTCCCGACTCGACGACGTGGTGGCACTCGAAGCGGCGCTGGCCGCCGATCCCCAGGATGCGACAGCCGCCGCCCTGCTGGGCCACTGGCTGTACGCCCATGACCGTCAAGACGAGGCGATGGCCCACTGGCAGTCATCGGCCACGTGCGATCCTCAGGACCCGGTCGTCTGGCGCAACCTCGGGGTCGCCGCCTACAACATCAGCCGGGATTCCGAGACCGCAGCCACGATGTACGCGAAGGCGCTTGCTGTCGCCCCGTTCGACGCCCGGCTGATCTTCGAGCACGACCAACTTCTCCAGCGTGTGGGCACCCCCGTTGCCGAACGTGCGGAGCTCCTGGCTGCGGCGAGTGATCAGGTCACGACGCGTGACGACCTGACCGTCGCGTACGCGCACTGCCTCATCAGTGCTGACCGCCCGCAGGAGGCGTTGCGGATCCTCACGGCGCGCCGGTTCCAGCCGTGGGAGGGCGGGGAAGGGGAGGTGCTCCGTGCCTGGGAGCGCGCTCACCTGGCCTTGGCCGATGAGGCGCTCGACGCCGGGGACGGCTCGGCCGTCGCCCTCATCACCGCGGCGATCGACAGCCCGGAGTCCCTGGGTGAGAGCCGCCATCCCCTCGCCAACCCGGCTCAGCTGCTGCTGGCCCTCGGAGATGCCCACTCCGCGGCAGGGGACGACGATCGCGCCGTGCAGTCGTGGCGGGAATCAGCTGCCGCCATCGGCGACTTCTCGTCCATGAGCCCGCAGGCGTTCTCCGAGAACACGTACTACTCCGTCATCGCCGCCCGCCGACTGGGTCACGACGAGGTCGCGGTGGCCCTCATCGCCGGCCTTGACCAGCACGTCGCAGAGCTCGTCGCGACGCCGGCCACGATCGACTACTTCGCCACCAGCCTGCCGACCCTGTTGCTGTTCCACGACGACCCCCAGCGACTCCGGGACATCGAGATCGACGTGCTGCGGGCCCAGCTGGCGGCGCTCGACGGAGATCTCGTCACCGCCGTCATACATCTCGATGCGGTGCTGTCCGCCGACCCCGGTCACGCAGTGGCCCTCGACCTTCGGCGCCGTCTGTCTTCGACAAGGAGTGCACGATGACATACCAACCGGTACCGATCCCCAGCCATCTGCCCGAGCGGCTGACGATCACCTTGTGGGACTTCTCGTGGTACGTCCGGACCGGTCCCGGCGAACCTTTCGAGGACCTGGACCGCGCCTTCACGGAAGCGGTCGAGCGGGGCTACAACACCGTCCGCATCTGCGCGATGCCGTACCTGCTCTTCGGCAGCGGCCTGGACACGACCGCGCTCCACCTCGGTCCGCTGGGCGGGGCGTACGGCCAGCGGGTGCGGTGGTACGACGTCGGTGCCGCGACGGTCATCAACGCCAGCGCCCATCTGCTCGCTCTGTTCGAGGCCGCGAAGCGTCACGACTGCTACGTCATCGTGTCGAGCTGGGAGTACCAGCAGAGCCCGTCGTTCGCCGAGAGCTCGGACTGGTTCGACGCCCTGATCGCGATCGACCCCGAGGACCGTGCGGAAGCCCAGGCCGTTGCTCTGGCCGAGCTCGTCGACTTCCTCTCTGCTCATGACCTCGCGGATCGGATCGCTTTCGTGGAGGTCCACAACGAGGTTCAGGTGGGTCATCTGGCCGAAGGCATCGCGGGCAGCCTCGACGATCGGGTGGTCGGTCTGCGGCCACGACTCGAGCGGGCAGTGGCTGCGTTCCACCAGCGGCAACCGGCGTTTCCCGTGACGGTCAACTACGCCCGCGTGCCGGTCGGCGCGATGCGAGGCATCCCGGAGAACATCGACGTTCTCGTCACACATCCGTACATCTACGGGGTGCTCGACGCGTTCATCACCGAGTACGGACTGCGTGGCACGGTGGCCGCATTCGACCAGGACAAGGCTCGCGGCATCCTGCTGGCCGGCGTTCCGCCGATCGCATCGTGGGGCCCGGGCGCGGAGTGGCGACGTCGCGCGACGATCATCTCGGCGCCAGAGATCTACGTCCACGACAACGGCGACGCCGAGGCGATCGACCGCTGGCTATACCGCCACTTCGGTACCTGGGAGCAGGCGATGTACGAACGGCTGACCCTGTGGCTGGACGTCGCCCGCGACTGGGCGCTCGTGCACGGCGTCCCCCTCGTGTTCGGCGAGGGCTGGATCGGGTACACGCCACGTGACGGCCGGTTCGAGGAAGGCCCGGTCGGTGCCGAGTTCTGCCGACGCGCGATCGACGAGTCGATCCGCGTCGATGCCTGGGGAACCATCGTCTGCTCCAACGCCGCCCCTCAACACGCCATGTGGGCCGACGTCGCCCTGCAACAGCAGTGCAACGCGGCCTTCTCTCGCATGACCCCGATCCGTAACCCCTGAGTCAGCCAACCGTTAAGGAAGAACCGATGTCCATCCCGACCCCGTCCCGTGTCAACCTGACTCGGCGCGCATGATGACATACCAACCGGTACCGATCCCCAGCCATCTGCCCGAGCGGCTGACGATCACCTTGTGGGACTTCTCGTGGTATGTCCGGACCGGTCCCGGCGAGCCGTTCCACCACGACGTCAACATCTGCTGAAACCGTCAGCGTGCGGCAACGGTGGGAGAGGCTGGTGCGCAGCGGCACCGGGCTGAACATCATCGGGCTTCTGGTCGCGATCGCGCTGCTGTACATCGTCCTCAGCGCAACCGCGACCGGGTTCACTTCGACCGCCAACCAGTTCGGCATGCTGCGAGACGCCGCCATGATCGGTGTTGTCGCCACTGGCATGACCCTGGTCATCATCGCCGGAGAGATTGACGTCTCCATCGGTCCCGCCGTCGCACTGTCATCGGTCATCTTCGCAAAGGCAATGACGGCCTGGGGACTGCCCGCGATCATCGCCATCCTGGTCACGCTGCTCTTCGGCGGGCTCTGGGGCTCGGTGGTCGGCTACCTGCGGGCCAGGATCGGAGTGCCGAGCTTCATCGGAACCCTCGGACTTTGGAACATCCTGGGCGGCCTCGCCCTGTTCACCACAGATGCCCTGCCAGTGCCCATCCCGCTCACCGACCCCACCGTCGACCTGCTGTCGAGCAAGGTCCTCGGGCTGCCGACGCCGGCATGGGTGATGCTTTTGGCCTTCGTCGTGTTCGGGTTCGTGTCGACCCGGACCGCCTACGGGCGCTCCGTCTTCGCTGTCGGCGGCAACTCATCGTCGGCTCGCCTGGCCGGAATCAACGTGGCCAAGATCCGCACGCTGATCTTCGTCACCACCGGGATGCTCTCCGCGCTGAGTGGCGTCCTGCTCGCCGCGCGGCTCGGCTCCGGCAACGGGGGCGCCGCCAAGGGCCTGGAGTTCAGCATCATCGCGGCCGTGGTGGTAGGCGGAACGGCAATGACCGGTGGCCGCGGCAGCCTGCTGGGAACCTTCCTCGGTGTCATCTTCATCACTCTGCTGGGCAACGGGCTGGTCCTGCTCGGGGTGAACTCCTTCCTTCAACAGGTGGTGAGCGGAGCAATCATCGTCATCGCCGTGCTCCTGAACGTCCTCATGTCCCGCCGCGGCGGGCACGCAACCACAGACTGAAAGGTCACCTCATGACCGAGACCATGCGCGGAGTGTTCCTCCCCGGCAACTCCACGGCAGAAGTCCGCGAATACCCGATCCCAGTGCCAGGTCACGGGCAGCTTCTGATCAAGATGGGGGCATCCGGAATCTGCGGAAGCGACATCGGCTACATCTTCCACGAGTACAAGACCCACAAGGGGCTGGACGGCAAGGCCGCCTACCACGGGGTCATCGCGGGTCACGAGCCGTGCGGCCGCGTTGTGCAGCGGGGCCCCGGCTGCGTCCGGTTCGGCGAAGGAGACCGGGTCCTGATCTACCACATCGTCGGCTGCGGCAGATGCCCCAACTGCCGATCTGGCCACTTCATCAGCTGCAGCGACCAGGCCCGTCGGCAGGCCTACGGCTGGCAACGCGACGGCGGCCACGCCGACTACGTCCTCGTCGAGGAGTCGACCTGCATCCCCCTGCCAGAGTCGCTGACCTACGAGGACGGTGCGTTGATCGCGTGCGGGTTCGGCACCGCCTATGAGGGCCTGCACCGAACCGGGCTCCGCGGTGGGGAAGACCTCCTCGTCGTCGGACTCGGGCCAGTCGGCATGGCCGCGGCAACAATCGGAAAGATGTTGGGCGCCCGTCGGGTCATCGGAGTTGAGCGTGAGGCCGAACGGATCGCGTTCGTCGAGCAGACTGGGCTGGTTGACCACATCGTCATGGCCGACGAACACAGCGCCGACGCGGTCCTTGACTTGACCGGAGGCGTCGGGTGCGCAGTGACCGTTGACTGCTCGGGGAGCGCCCCCGGCCGTGGAACCGCCCTCAACGCAGCCGCTGAATGGGGACGGGTCTCGCTGCTGGGCGAGGGCGGCCGCCTGGAGACCGAGGTCTCCGACGTGATGCTGCACAAGCAACTGACCGTCTTTGCATCGTGGGTGACCTCGCTTCAGGGGATGGAGAGGCTCACCGGGATGCTCCAAGCCGAGGGCATCCACCCCGACCGTGTTATCAGCCACCGGATGCCGCTCGAGCAGGCGAACGAGGCATACACACTGGCCGCGGCCGGGGCTGCCGGCAAGGTGGTGCTCGTGCCGGAGGAAGCCCCGTGAGCGATGACTTTGTCGTTGTCGAAACCAGTGATCTCCGGCTTGTCTTCTGGCCGCAGTGCGGGGGGCGGCTGATCTCCGCATCAACCGGCGGAACGGAACTCCTCTGGCGCAACCCGGACTATTTCGATGCCGACGGGCGCCTGACCAAACCGCTTGACACCTGGCAGCCGCTCGACGGAACCATGGGCTCGTGGGCGAACGTCGGTGGGTCGAAGACCTGGCCAGCTCCTCAAGGCTGGTCCGGCGACGACCAATGGCCGGGCCCGCCCGACGGCGTCCTAGACTCAGGCACCTGGCAGTGCACGCAATCGGAGCACTCGAGTGGCGACCGCACCGTAGTCATGACCAGCTCAGCGGACAGCAGGACCGGGCTCCGGGTGGAACGCCGCTTCGACGTACCGGCCAGCGGCACGAGCTTCACCCAGCGGAACCGGTTCACCAACGTCGGCGATCGCCCCGTCACCTGGTCGATATGGGAGGTCTGCCAGGCCGACACCTCGAAGGCCTACAACGGGGGCATCCTCCGGGTCGGGGTCGACGACGAGGCCCCACCCGTCAGGATGCTGTCAGTGGTCGGGACACCAAGCTTGGGGGTACTCATCGGCGCCGAGCGTCAACTCCCCGTCCAGCCGGTGATCGGCAAGCTCGGGTTCCCGAACGGCAATCGATTCTTGGGCCTCAACAGACCCGACGGTGCGAGTCTGGAGATCACCTTCGACGCCGATCCAGACGCCAGCTACCCGGACGGCGGGAGTCGGGTCGAACTCTGGATGCAGTATCCGATTCCCGAGCCCTTGGCCGAGTTCGGCGGGCTCCATCCTCAGGCCCACCTCGTCGAACTGGAAGTCTTGGGGCCACTGACGACCCTTCCGCCGGGCCAACACAGCGAACTGACGTTGCGCTGGCGCCTCCGGGGTCCGTACGAAGGGCAGCATGAGGCTACCGAGCGCCCCCACTCCGGCCGATCGGACTGACTCGACCCGTCCATGACCGGAGGCCGACGTGCCAGGCCGCCCTAAGCCAGTCTTGTGGTGCGCGGTGACTCCGGAGCTGACCAATAGACATACCCAAGGGTATTAGACCGCAAGTTGACCAGGGGTTTCAGGCGGTCAGCCAACAGGATCCGGGTCACTGACACCCCGCCGCGGCGTCTCACTTCCCGACCATCCTTGAGAGTGCGTCGGAGATATCACCATCTCGCTCGGTCGCCGAGTGTTGGTACCGCTTGGCCGCGGTGTCCGGTCTAGTGCCCGAGCCGGGCCTGGAGTTCGGCCAGTGTGCCGCCTGTGGCCGCCAGGACCAGACTTGAGTGCGCAAGTCGTGCAAACGAAGGTCAGAGGGGCCAGCAGCATCGCCGGGGCCAGTGGCCCTTGGTTGGCGGCCTCGAGGATTCGGCGCAGGTTCGCCAGCTTGGCCGTGCCGACGATGGCGCTATGCACACCGGGGGCGTATGCGCTGATGGGACTGGCATGTTGCTTTGGGGTGTACCTCAACGCGACGGGCTGGTGAGGCCGCCCTGCTGTAGCTTTCGTCTTTATATGGCGGTGTCCTGGTGGCACTCTGTGGCGGCCGCGTCGGGTGGTGATGCCGATGACGACGGTGCGCAATGACGTTGTTGGTGATGGTGCGAAGCCGTCTACAAGACTGGTTTCGGCCCGGAGATTAGACGGATACCGAGGTTCGGGCGCGTCGGGTTTCGCCCCGACCAGGGCGGAGCATGCGCAGGCCGTTGAGGATGATAAGTGCGGCGCTGCCCTCGTTGAGGAGCAGGCCGGTGGTCAGTGACATCCAGCCGGCGAGGGCGGCGACGATCAAGACGGCCACGACGGCCAGGCTCAGGGCGATGTTGATCTTGATGTTGTTCCGCGCCCGGCGCGAGAGGCGGATGGCGGCCGGGAGCCGGTCGAGCTCGTCGGCCATGAGTGCGACGTCGGCGGTCTCCAGGGCGACGTCGGTGCCGGCAGCGCCCATGGCGATGGCGAGGTCGGCGTTGGCCAGGGCGGGGGCGTCGTTGACGCCGTCGCCGACCATGGCGATCACGCCGTACTTCTCGCGCAGCTCACGGACGGCAGTGGACTTGTCCTCGGGCAGCAGCTCGGCGCGGTAGTCGTCCAGCCCCAGGGTCTGGGCAGTAGACCTCGCAACGGTGGCGTTGTCACCGGTCAGCATCAGCACCCGGTCGACACCGAGGGCGCGCAGCTGGGTGACCGTGTTGTGGGCGTCGGGACGCAGCTGGTCGGCCACGGCCACCACGGCGAGCGGGCGGGTGCCCGCGCGGAGCACGACGGCGGTGCAGCCCTCGGCCTCTGCCTGGGCCACTGCCGCGCCTACAGCACCGTCGGCGCGGTCTGCGTCGGTGGGTCGGCCGATGTGCAGGGCACGGCCGTCAACGGTGGCCTCCATGCCGGCGCCGGGCAGGGCGCGGGCGTCCCGGGCGGCCGGGATGGTCAATGTGCGGTCGCGGGCACCGGCGACGATCGCGGTCGCGATGGGGTGCTCGCTGCCGGACTCGACCGCGGCCGCCAGAGCCAGGGCCTCGTCCTCGGCCGTGACACCAAACGGGATGACGCGAACGAGGGCGGGTCGGCCGCGGGTGAGGGTGCCGGTCTTGTCGAAGGCGACGACCTTGATGTCGGCCAGGCACTCAAGGTAGATCCCGCCCTTGATGAGGATGCCGTCTTTGGCACCGCGGGCGATGGCGGTAACCACGCTGACGGGCACCGAGATGACCAGGGCGCAGGAGCAGGAGACCACGAGGATGACCAGCGCCCGGTAGATCGCTTCGCGCCACTCGAAGCCGAGCAGCGGCATGACCAGGGCCACGGCGATGGCCAGACCGAACATCGCCGGGGTGTAGATGGCACTGAACTTGTCCGCGAACCGCTCGGCGCCGCTGCGGTTGGCCTGGGCCTCTTCGACCTGCTCGATCACCCGGGCCAGGACGGTGTCGTAGTACTCCTTGGTGACCTCGACCCGGAGCACCCCGTTGCCGTTCAGGGTTCCGCCGAAGACCTCGGTGCCCGCGGCGGCCTCGACCGGTACCGACTCCCCGGTCACCGGGCTGGCGTCCACCCACGAGGCACCGTCAACCACAATCCCGTCGGTGGGCAGACGCTCACCGGGGCGCACCATGACGACGTCACCGGGGTGGAGCTCCTCCACCGCTACGGTCTCCGTCTGGTCACCGGGCATGAGGCGGGTGGCGGTCGGGGGCGCGAGCTCCATCAGGGCGCTGATGGACCCGCGGGCCTTGTCGGTGGCGTAGGCCTCCATCGCCTCACCGAAGCTGAAGATGACGACCAGCGTGGCCGCCTCCTCGATCACCCCGAGCGCGATGGCGCCGATGGCGGCCACCACGAGCAGCACGGTGATCGTCAGCCGCTTGTGGCGCACCGCACGGATGGCGCTGCGCAACGGGTAGGCGCCGCCGATGAGGATCGAGGCCCAGAACAGGGCCAGGGCCACCGGCTCGGAGTGGATGGCCCACTCCACCACCAGCCCGGCCACCAGCAGCACCGCGGCGACGGCCAGGGTGACCATCTCGGGGTTCTGCCACCACCGGCGCCGGGCCGGCCGCACCACGACCGGAGCTGCTAACTGTGGCGACGTCGTCGCTCCAGCACTCATCTCGTTCTTACCTTCTCTTCATCGGTTTGCTGGGTGCAGTGGTGGAGCGTCAGGCGCGGGCCGGGCGGACCGGGCGGGCGGGGCCGGCCGGGGCGAGCGGCAGCCCGACCTTCCGGGCCGCCTGGACCACGGCGTCATCGCTCACGGTGCCGTCGTGGGTCACGAGGACCAGGCCGGAGGCCAGGGCGTCCACCTCTTTGACCCCGGGCAGGGCCTCGACGGTCGCAAGGTCCCCGGAGCAGGACACGCACCCACCCTCGATGGCGCGGTACTTCGAACGGAAGAGCTGGGCGGGAGCGGTCACGAGGCATCTCCTTGTCGGCAAAGGCATCCAGACTTCGACGGGCATCAAAGTCTCACGCAACGAGTGTTGGCGCAGACTTCGATACATGTCAATATGTACGCATGGCGATGTCATTCCCCTCACCCTCAACCCCAACGTGTGAGCACCCGGATCGGCCGGCCGATTTGGAGGCTTGATGTGGCAGGCTTTAGGGGCCATGCATGAAGCCGGCGATCACCCCCTGGAACGAGCAGCCTGTCCATCGTCAGTCCAGCCATGAGGGGATCCCAAACCGAGGTTGTCCCGCTTCCCGTGGAACTTCGGTGGCGGTCGACGTGGTCGTCAGGCGGCGATCACGGGTTCATCATGACGCACGGTAGCGACAGTTTCGGTGGTGACGTGCGCGTCGAGCGCGGCGC
>Ga0209748_1000485_pt1 | contig 21122 bp, 18 predicted proteins | sample BarGraIncu00421A_FD_185490 | JGI IMG/M metagenome (GOLD analysis project Ga0209748, IMG submission 185490) | Arctic peat soil microbial communities from Barrow, Alaska - Barrow Graham LP Incubations 004-21A (SPAdes) (version 2) | ecosystem: Environmental > Terrestrial > Soil > Wetlands > Peat... | reverse complement strand
CCTGCCAAAGAGGGCCTTGGTGGGTAGGCCGTCCGGTCACGGTGCATGCCGGCCAGTCATCGCCGGCTGCAGCTCAGCGGAACCCACCGGACGACGACATCTTGAGCGCCTCATTCGCGCCGTCGAGGTTGAAGAACTCCGGATCCCATCGTCCGCCGATCCACTCGCTCCGGTCGTCATGATCGGGATGCTGGGGGTCGGCCAACGCCTCGAGGAAGTCTGCGTAGCCGGGCCAGCCGCCCACGTCCTCAGGCGGGCACGACCTTGCACCGTCCAGGCAGCGGGACGTCGCAGAGCCGGGGCCGGCCGGGAGGATCTGTTCGACCACGATCTCGTGCTCCCAGGAGTCACCGAAGTCGTACTCGTAGATGAACCGATCGCCCTCTTTCGCCAGGGAACCGAGCCGTGGCTTGCGTTCATCGTGGACAGGATCGCCAAACACCGGGACGTAGTCGGGATCGGGCGAGCCGTAGCGGATGCCGCCGATCTCAAACTGATGCATATGGTTGTTCGACCAGCCCATGACGGCCTGGATATCGCCATGGACCCGGGACAGGGTGACGCCGCTGGGCACTTGAACGCGACGCCAGACAAGGGGTTCGACACCCAACAACGTGATGGTGAGTTCGTGGACCGTAGATCGTGGAGACATGCGGACAGTATGTCGGGCTGCTCCGTCAAGTGGCCATTGAATACTGTTGGAACGTCCGTTGAACGGAGGATGTCCCCCCTCGTCGTTGAACTTCGGTGCCGGCCCGATGATCATCAAGCCACGTTCACAGTCTCTCGTCGAACCGTTCGAGACCGTAGATGGTCAGGATCTCGTTGGTGGCTCGGCCTGAACCCGTCCTGATCGTGCACCCAACGGCTTTTCAGTATGCAGGTGATGCGGACCCCTCAGCACCCGGAGGGATGTCGGCCATCTATCGGGATCTCGTCGCCGCCGACGACCGCACCAAGTCAGGTCGTCACCGACGTCGTCGCTGCACTGGACCGAGGAAGGAACTGACATGCGTCCGTGGCCATGAGAAAGTCCCCGCTGGTGGCCAAGCCGTACGGCTGATTGACTAACAGCGGGACTACGAGTGACCGCTTCCGTGGTCCGTGACTGTCCACCCACTTGGTCTGCCGGTCTGGTCGAAGGCGTTGCCTCGGAAAGGATGTGGGGTTGCGCCACATCCTCGGGGGAGAGCGAGCGAACACCGTCTCGGACGTGCGGAACGCTCTCAATCGATGAAATGCGCCCGTGCATGGGCGTTGGGCCCACGACAGCTACAACGTCACGTGTGGGGTAGTCACACGATGGGCTCGGGTCTCACCCTGCCCTGGGTGTTGCCCGCGCTGCGGCTTAGGTTCTGGGCCAGAGCGAGTCCAAGAGTGTTCCGAGAACGGCTTCTTCGTGTACCGCGAGACCTCGGTGGCGCATGGCTGCACCGAGTTCGGCGTCCCAGACCGGCAAAACCTCGGATCCAACCAGAGGCAGGCAAGCGGGGGACTCGAGATAGTCATCGGCCGACATGCGCCAGGGCTGAACGTCAAACATGGCGACCAGCTGATTCGTCATGGCGACACCGGGCCAGTCGAAGTCGCCGTGGTAGCGAATGTGGGCACCGGACCCGGAAAGTCGACGTAGGACCTCCAGCACGACCAGCGTCGAGCGTCCACTGGTGCACACGACCGTGATTCCATCGAGGCCGCGTTCGGCAATGGCCTCGAGCACGCGAGGGTTCTCGCAGACGAAGACCTCCTGGGCGGGAGCCATCTCGAGTCCCCGGCGAAGATCCCACCACGTGACGTGGATCGGGTCCCCGGAGTCGGCGGCGAGCCGGTAGCGCAGGGCGCCGGCCCAGCCGTCAAGCACACCAAGTCCACGTGTGAGGCAGGTGCTTGACACCGAATCCGTCATGACTCCCACGGTTTCCCAGAGGCCGCGCCGTTCTGAGGCAGACGTTGGGGCGGGGCGATCAACCCGCAGGGCAAGGGCTCTCAAAACCAGCTGACTTAGCCTGCGGTCATCGTCGAGGGCGTGCGCGTCATGCGCAGCTGCGGCGGCCAGTTCGGTGCGAGCCAGGTTGGGACGCGAAGGGTCTTCGAGGCAGGTGGCAAGCACCGACAGCGTTCGAAGTATCAGTCCCGATGGATCAGGGTCTCGCATCAGCAAACCATCTCGGCGCAAGGTCGCCAGCCATACCTCGGTCCATGGCTGGACCTGGTCTGGGTGTTGCTCCAACCAGGAGTGAGCTGCGGCGAACGGCGCCTCACGCTGCTCTCCTCTAGCGTGGCGTTGTGCCGGTCTGTCGACAAGTGGGCGACCCAGCACGCGCTCGGCCGCCTGAGCGAGTCCCTCGTCCGACCTGGCCCGTAGTCGCTCGTCCAGCGATGACAGATCGACCCGGCAGGTGTCAGAGGCGAGAACCCGGCCGAGCATCCCGCCGAGGGCGTGGCGCTCGCTCCGGTCCAGCCGTGTGACCACGATCCTGCCCCGAGCCTGCAGTCCGTTGCGTTCCAGGCGGTCCGCCACCTGCACCCATACCCGGGACAGGACATCCGCAGACCACCAGTCCGGCGGCTCGGGATTCACCTCACGCACCCACGGCGGTGAGCCGGTGCCCGTCCCAGCGGTGTTCGTACTGGGCGATACCCCGCTCAGTCGGGCTTCGTAGCGCTTCGTAGATCGCCAGCTCGGGAACCGTCGCGTGGTCGCCCCAAAGGCGCTCGCTGGTGATCACGAAGTCGAGATCGAGATCGACGAGCAAGCCGAACAGCAGAGGATGGGTCCGCACATCAATCTTGGGGAAAGCATCATCCAGAAGCACGAACCGGGGCGCGTACGGAGCGGCCCCTGCTACGGAGGTGAAGTGGGCCGCGGCAGCGGCGAAGAGCGGCAGGTAACACAGGACCTTCTGCTCGCCCTGAGACAGAGGCGACTTGCGGTGCAGCGTGGTCCAGTCCCTGGCTTCCGGGCGGTGGTACTGGATACGGAAGGTGAACCAACGCCGATAGTCCAGTGCACGAGCCAAATGCTCGGCGTATGACTCCTCGGGTGCATCGGCCCGGGACACCTCGATGAGCTGGTGGAGAGACTCACGCAGTTCGCGTCGCTCATCTGCAAGCAGTGCTCCCAGTGGCTCGCCCAGCAGCTGAACGGCTCGTTTTGCCTCAGACGGTATGTCGTCACGCAGCTTCCAACGGAGCCTCACCCTGATGCCTTGGGAGGTGGTGACCCCGTGCAACACCTCGTTCATGGCGGTCACGAGCTCCTCAGCCTTGAGGCGCACCCCGCGCAGAGCGTCGCCCAGATGGCCAAGGACATGGTCCTCGAAGAGGCGACGTTCGCGCTCGGTCAGCAACGCGCGGTCCGCAGCCACAGACACGCGCAGCCGGTCGGCGAGTTCGACCAGCGGCAGCTCGGCGGAGTCGTCCTGGCCGACAGCCGTGAGCACGCCATGAATCTCAGCAACACGAGGTTCGAGGGTGGCCGCTGGGCCACTTTGCAGGTCCCTTGAGGCGGCGAGCACCGCATTGGCGTCGACCTTGCGAGGTAGTGGCTCCATGCGCAGTATTGCTGCAGCGGTCCTGGTATCGGCTTGGCCGATGTCGCTGGTCTGCAGACCAGGGCGCTCAGGTCCCAACACAGAGGCAACCAGCCCGGGCACCTCCACCAAGGCTGCCAGCGCGATACGGGCCGTCTCGAACACAGGCTCGCCGGCGTGCACTGCTGCGAGGTTCCCCTGGACCTGTGTGCGGGTGGTGCCGATCGACTCGTTGATTGTGTCGACGGTCGACTGCAGCTCTGCGCAGCGTGATGTGGCGGTGGCGAACACTGCCCGAAGGTCGGCCAGTCGCTGCTCTAGCTCGATGACTGAGGCGCCGACTGCGGAGCGCAGCTCGTCGTACTCGGCCGCGACCCCCGTCGCGAGCTGCTCGGCGTCGGCGGCGTCGCGGAGCCGCTGCCGGGCCTCCGTGTCGTCGCCGCGAGCCTGGTCAGCGAGCTCTGCCCATTCGGCGAGGCGGCGGGCGAGCTCGGCAAGTCGAATCTCGTGACCGTCAAGTCGTGATGCAAGGGATGCCAGGACCTCTCTGCGAGCAGCGAGTCCGGTGAACGTGGTTGGCAGCGAATGGGTTGCCGCAAGCTCCTCAAGAGCTGACTGGCGCGCCACGGCCTGCGCCCGCGCGGAGGTCCCGGCGGTACGCGCGCGCTCCAGCTCCCGCTGCACTCCCTCGGCCGTCTGCTCCGCCGCTTGCTCGTTCACCCATGCGCGAAGAACCTGCTCGTGGCGCGGTCGCGAAGCCGTCCACGTGTCGAGCCCCCCCAGCTGCGCATGCGCCCCAGCCTGTGCCTCTCGTGCCACGCCGAGCTCTGCGGCGACCGCGGCCAGCTCCTCGTCCAGACGTTCAAGCCGACGTTGTCGCTCCGCGGCGCGCGCAGTGGAGCCGATGTACTGCGCACGTTCCTTCTCGGTGCGGCCCTCGGCTGGTCCGGAATGCCAGCGACCATCGCGGGTGACGCCGACCTCGGCTTGGTGATTGTCCAAGCCGATGCACGCGAGCAACGACTCGATGACGGCGCCGGGAACGGCACAGCCGTCCGGCAGGTCGGGGCGAAGGACCTCGGCGACGGTGGATCCCGTCGACGCCGCACCCTCTGGCCTGGCAGTCCGGGATGAGACCTGCAACGTCACGTCCCGCCGCGCGTCGTCAATGACTCGGCCGTCGGGCTGCACCCAGGCATCGAGCAGTCCGGCACCCTCGAGCGCCGCTTCGAGCGCCGCGCGTTGTTGCTCCGAGAGGGTGTCCCGGAAGTCCACCAGACGCCATAGAGGAGCCCCCGCGAGCCCAACCCGGCTGTCGCGCAACCAGTTCGGCGAGGGCGGGCTCGGGTCAGCCTCGGCCTCAACTCCTTCACGCTGTTCGCGCAGGGCGACCGTCCTTTGCTCACCGTCCCGGATCGCAGCGGCCGCGACGCCCAGCGCCTCTTCGACGCGGGCCCGCACCGGAGCGACGGCACTGCGCACCAGCGCCTCCAGTCCGGCAAGGTTGTTTGCCGTCAGCTCGGGGAGGATCAGATCCACGGCGTCCTCGTCGTGTAACCAAGACTGAAGTCGCTCGGTGAGCTCCTGCTCCTGGCGAAGGCTCGTCTCGGACGCGGCACGAACTACTTGTGCCACATCTTCAGCGCGCTCCTCCACCTCGGCAACCCGCTGCTCGGCCGTGGTCGCCCTTGACCGCGCTTCCTCGGCATCCCGCTGAGCACCCTCCACGACCACGACGGCGGCGCGAAGCTCGCCCAGCGCCGGCCTGACTTCGCGAATGCGACTGGTCATGTGCTCCGCGGCTGCAGCAACGGCGGAAGGCCCCGCCACGTCGGCGGTCACGGCCAGTCCGGACGCAACGGCGAAGCGAGCAGCGCAGCCCGCCTTGGCGAGCGACTGTGCAGTCTCGGTCAGCTCGCCGTTGAGTCGGGCGCTGTCGGCGACGACACCGTCACGAACACGCTGCTGCCTCTTGGCGCTCGCCAGCGCGCGGGCGCTGGCCTGGTCGGCCACTTGCCGCGATCGGGTGGCTGCCGAGTCCAGGTCGGCAACCCGGCGAGACAGCTCCATCATCCGCAGCTGTGCGCGTGCCTCCGGGCCCTTCTCCAGCTCGCCGATCCGTGAGCGTGTGGTCTCCTGCTCCTGGGTGACAGCGGCCAGCTCGGCCCGGGTCGAGGCAAGGCCCGACCTGACCTGCTCGAGCTGCCTCTCCGAGCTGCGCAGCGCCGAGCGCCACTGTCGCAGCTCACGATCCGCCTCGACCACTGCCTCGGCGCGGGCACGCAACACGCTCTGGGCATAACCCGCGTAGGTCCGGACGAAGTCGGCGACAGCGGTGGCCGCACGGTCACGCCGGGCGATCTGCTCGCCAAACGCCTCCAGCTCGTCGAACGTGTCCCCTGCGGTGCGGATGGCCCCGTCATCCACCTGCGGCAGGGCTTGCTCGAGCTGTTTGGCCAGACGTTCGGGCTCGATGTCCTCCCCTACCTGGGGCTGACGCAGCCAGTAGAGCAGTCTCAGCAGATCGGCGTACTGGTCTGGTGGCAACCCGAACAACAACTGGCCCACATGGTCACGGTAGCGCGGCGCCGACTCGAAGAAGTGGCCATCGGTCTCTACCTCCGCTCGACAGCGCTGCATGCTCAGGGGGCCTGACTCGTCCTCGAGTTTCAGGTCGTCTCCGACCCGCCGGGGGGAAGTGAAGAACCATGCCGTGGCCTGCCGCGCCGAATCCGAGGCGCGGATGCCGACCCCGCAGGTCACCGTGATCGTGTGCCCGTCTTCGTCCTGTCGGGTGAACTCGACCCAGAGGTACCCGGTGCGGCTCGCTCCGGCATACCCGTCGGTCATCAGCCACAACAAACTGGTGTGATGACGCCCTGAGGCGGTCATCCGGAGTTTGTCGCCGTCAAGGACGAACGGAAGCAGCATCTCCAGAGTCTTGGACTTGCCGGCACCGTTGGCGCCACGCAGCAACAACCGTCCGCCCGCGAAGGTGAAGATCTGGTCGTCGTACTGCCACACGTTGAGGATGCCGCTACGTGACAGCCGGAAGCGGGCGGTATCGGGCGAGCTGGTCACTGGTCCTCCTCGTCGGGGCCGAACAGGGATCGTTCGCCGCTGTCGGACGCTTCGGCCAACGTCGTGCGCGTGGCATATCGAGCCGCTGCCGCATTAACGGCCCACGAGCCGCCGTTATCGAAGGGTCGGACCAGGCCAAGCTGGCAGAGCAGGTTGAGCGCCTCGTGCACTGCCGCTTCGGGGTCCTCTCGCTGGTCGCGCCGCAAGCCCTCCCGCCACAACAGCAGGACATCCGAGGCTGCAGTGCGCACGGCAACGTCGGGTATGACGCGCCACACCGCACGCTCATCAGCACCCGCGGTCGGGTCGGCCGGCCCAGGGGTGTGGTGACCGTCGCGGGCGAGCCCGGCAAGCTGCTCGAGCAGCAGCAGGGCAAGGTGCTTGGTCGCACCCTTGCCGGGGAACAAAATATCGGTGAGCTCGTCCTGCGGGTCGACGGCGAGCGCACCTTCGGCCCGCAGTTCGAGGTCGAGTCCGAAACGATCGCGGAACCACTCTCGCTCACGGTTGCGGTTACGTCGCCACCAGTCGGCGTGGGCCTCATCGAGGTCGTCGACCGACATCAGGGGTGACTCGACAAGAGTTCTGCGGATGGCCGTGCGAGCTCCGCCAGCCGCCGAGGGCAGCACCGCGGTATCGAGAAGATGCTCGGGCGAGGTGGCGGACGAGAGCGGGGCCGAGATCAGCAGCGAAAGGATCTCGCGGTGCACGTCCAGTAACGACTGGGTGCGCTGGTCGGCCCAGTGATCCAGATCGCCGTCGCGTTCACTGAGCACTCCGAGGCGTACAAGCACGGTGAGGGCCGCGTGCAGAGCCCTGCGGTCGGCGGAACTGTCGAGGTCGACCGCAATCGTGGCATCCGCCGCTGCCGACCGCACCTGGGAGACCAGCTCATCCACCAGGAGCTGGGCCTTGCCTCGGGTGAGTGCCGCGATCGTAAGGCAAAGGAGGGCGTACGCCCGAGGCGCGAAGGGCGCCCCAGATCGTTTGTGCAGAGGTCGGGTGCTATCACGGCCGAGCCCGGCCTTGAACAGGCGAGCGGCGCCCGGCTCGACCACAAGCCGGTAGCCCAAGCCTTCTGCGAACAACCTGACGAGTTCGTTCTGGTGTCGACGGACCAGCCGCAGCTCTTCGGCGAACGGGCCCCCTGCCGTCATCAACGGGTGCAGCAGCAACGCCCGCGCGGCCTGAGTGCGTTCTGCGACGGCAAGGTGGTCGACCGCGGGCGCCGGACGCTCGATGCGCGTGGTGGTCACAGGCCACCTCCAGCCGCAAGATCGCTCTCCTCGACCGGCTCAATGGCCAGGGTCCGGCCGACCAGGGACATACGACCGGTCGGACTGGTGATCAAGCTGTCCCGACCCGGGGTCGCACTTACACGGAGTAGGACCCCGGTGCCGGTCAGACTCACGCAGCGGTCAGCGCGATCCCCGCCCACCAGACTGCGGGCATACAGGTCAAGCAGGACGTGACGCGCCTCGTCCGAGAGGCGGACGCGATCCAGGTCTCCAGAACGCTCGGCCAACTCGGCCAACGCGTCACGCCGGCGACGCTCGGCGCCCTCGCGCTCGGCGAGTCGCGCGGACTTGGTCGCAGTGAAGTCCTCCCGTCGGCCGGTGCCTCCCGCGACTTTGCGCTGACCCTGCTTACGCAGCATCACCGGCACCTCGGCGGCAGGGGCCAGCCACCACGAGGTTGTTGGTGGCACGGGGCTGTCGTCGTCATCGGCAACGAATCCCAGGTGACGACAGGGATACAGGCCGAAGGCGGACGCCCACAGAGCGTGTGCCGTGGCATCGTCGGCCGAGTCGAACCAGCGGGCGAGACGCACCAAGTCGGCGTACCGGCTTTGCTCCCTCTCACTGCTGGCGGCGATCCGACGCAGGTTGACCAGCAGCGAGCGCATCGCTTCGCCAGCCAATCGACGCACTCCGTCGGCGTCGCTGCCTCGGCCGCTCTCGCCGGTGAACCACACGTGCAGTCCCTGCCAGTCCTGCGGCGAGAGCCCCGGTGCCCGACGCGCGACCTGCCCGTCAAGGTCCAGCAAGCGTTGACCAGCGTTTGCTCGCTCGCACAGGATTGGCACGCGCGGGGCAAGCCGCCCGAGGATGTCCGCGATCTGTGGCATGTATCGGGAGATCTCGTCGACGAAACGCTGCAGGTAGTCCAGCAACGCACTCTTGAACGCCTGGAACTCACCGCGGTCGAGGTCGAATCGGGAAAGCACCTGGGTCAGATAGGTATAGAACTCTCGCGTGCTCTGCACAAGGCGCTCGAATTGGGCGAACAACGTGCCGATCTCACGGGCAAGGAGGTCCGGGTCAGCTGCAGCGAGGACGTCATCGTCGTAGGTGTCGAGGGACGTTAGCCCGGCCTGGATGCCACCGAGCATCTCGCTGGAGACCTCGCGCGCGCTCTCCGAGTAGCCCAGCAGGTCCTCGATCTGACGATGCACGAGCTCGCCGCGCTGGGTCAGCTGGTAGCGGGCGCGGTTCTGCAGGTAGTCACGCAGGCTCCTGGCCTCGGTCTCGCGGGGGCTCCGGGCGAGGTTTCCGTGTTCAACGAGATAGGACAGCCGGGTGTCCGTCGTGTCCGGGTCGAGAGTGATCCCCTCTTCGGCCAGTGCAGTTGTCACCTCGGCCGCGGACCGGTCGGACAGCAGGCCGGAAAGGCCACCGGTGAAAGTGCGCATGATGGCTATGTACTGCGCGGACTCCTCGTTTACCGCGTAGCGCAGGGCTTCGAGGCGGACGCGGTCGACCGGCGGCGCGAGACTGCTGCGCTGCTCGGTCTGGGCCTCGGTATCGGACATTGGCGCCAGCCTACGAGGCAGGACCGACAAACGGGTATGTCATCAGGCCGCGGTGCGCATGGAAGGCCACCGGAGACACTCAGAGGAACCCTCCCGCCCCTGAAATCTTGAACGTCTCGTTCACCCCGTCGAGGTTGAGAACTCCGCATCCCGGTGCCGCCGATCCGGCTCGCTCTGGTCGTCATGACTGGGACGCTGGGATCGGTTGTCTGCAGAGACGGTGAACATGACTGGAGCGATCGTATCAATAGTGATACGTTTGATCCATGTCGAGAGGTTCGGCGATGGCCAGTCTCAGCCCTGTGGCCAGCGACCAGTGGGGGATGCTGACTGCTGCTCATGCCCGGCGTCTGGGGGTGTCTCGGGTCGATCTGAATCGCCTCGTCAAAGATGGCACGCTCGAGCCCGTACCTGGAGCGGCGCGGGTGTATCGGCTGACTGGCGTGCCGGAGAACCCGGACCAGGACCCGGTGCGCGCGGCCTGGCTGCAGCTCGGAAAGGGGCAGCTGTGGGAAGAACGAGTCCGCGACGTGGACGCCGTGGTCAGCCATCGCAGCGCCGCACACGTTCGCGGTTTGGGTGACCTTATCCCGCGGGTCCACGAGTTCTACGTTCCGACCCGGGTGCGGCTGCGACGGAGCGACCTGAGGCTGCGGGTGCGGCCCAGGATTGAGCGCAGTGACTGGAGCCTGTCGGGCGGGCTGCCGGTCTGCACGATCGAGAAGATCGTGAATGACCTTCTTGCGGACCGTGAGGATGAGTCTGCCGTCGCGCAGGTCGTCCGGGATGGGATCCGCGATGGGCTGCTTGGTCGCGACGAGCTTGAGCGAGTCGCCGCAAGGTGTGGAGTCGATTATGGATATGGGTCGGCTACCGAGTTCGCCGCGGTACTTGCAGGAAGGCAGGAGTGAGAGTGGGACCTTCCGAGGCTAACGGCCCAAGTGCTGGCCCCCCTGTTTTCCCGTATGGGTCGGCCGCGTCCTCTAGTGACTAACCTAGACTCCACTAGACGCTATAGTGGAGGGTATATTCGTCACTAGAGGAGACGACATGGCTGTCACGCCGATCGCTGTTGGTCGCGGACTGCGTGAGTTGGGTCTGCATGCCTCGACTTGGCGGAAGCTGCAGAGGCTTACGACGACCCAGGTTGCCGAGCGGGCGGGTATCTCTCGGGACACCCTTCGTTCGATTGAGCACGGCACCGGGACCGCTAGCACCGAGAATCTACTTCGAGTGATGCGCGCGCTGGGTGTGCTCGACGCTTTTGTCGCATCAGTTGACCCTTACACCACCGATGTTGGCAAGTTGCGCGCGGACGAGGTGCTACCGGAAAGGGTTAGGGGGTGATCGTTGATGGCGAAGCCGAACGGTTACGGTCCGGTTGAGGTCACGGTGGAGATTGACGGGCTCGAGTTGGTCGCGGGCATGCTCTGGGTTCACGAACGAGGTGAGCAAAGCGCAACCTTCAGGTACTCCAATGACTACCTTCGCAACCCGCACGCCTACGAACTGGACCCTGCGCTTGCCCTGAGGTCTGGGGTGTTCCAGACGTCGGGCGGCAAGGGCATGTTCAACGCCTTTTGCGACAGTTCACCTGATCGTTGGGGGCAGAATCTCATGCGTCGCCAGGAGCGTGATCGCGCCAAGACTGCGAGCGTGACGCCGCGCACGCTGCGAGGAGCCGACTTCCTCCTGGGAGTGCGGGACGACATTCGACAGGGCGCAATCAGGTTCCGTGAGCCGGGTTCCCGCGATTACTTCTCTTCGCACGAGAACGCCGTCCCAAAGGTGATCGAGTTGTCCCGCTTGTTGCAGGCCGTTGAGCGGTACGAAGCCGGCGCACCGCAGGACCATGACCTTAAAGACCTCATCGACGCCGGCGGGTCTCTCGGCGGTGCCCGCCCTAAAGCCGCCGTGATCACTCGGGCCGGCAACCTCGCTATCGCGAAATTTCCCCGGAAGGGCAGCGACGACTGGGACGTGATCGGCTGGGAGAAACTTGAGTTGAACCTGGCCGGTAAGGCTGGGCTCAATGTCGCACCGTCCGAGCTCATTCGGGTCAGCGGTCGTAACGTCCTACTGGTGGACCGATTCGAGCGGAACCAAGGACGACGGATCGGTTTCACAAGCGCGCTCACGATGCTCGAAGCATCCGACCGTGACCAGCGCAGCTACCTTGAGATAGCTGAAGTTATTCAAACCAAATCGAACACGGTGAACTCCGACCTGGAGCAGCTCTACCGCCGAATCGTCTTCTCGATCCTGACCGGTAATACGGACGATCACCTGCGCAACCACGGGTTCGTCCGGGCAGGTCGAGCATGGGCGGTGTCACGCCATGGCGTGGATACCGGGGTCGGCGTAGGCATCGGTTTCGGTGGCTTTGGCTGACAGCCACACTCCGATGCCCGGTCGTAGGTCGAGGTCGGCCACGGCTGCGGGGGTGACGTCGACCTGTATGCGGATGCGGTCGGTGAGCTGTTCGAGGGCGGTGATGGTTCCCTTCCAGATGTTGCGGGGGCTGGCGTCGGCAGGTCGGGCGGTGTGGATTGTGATGGCCGAGGGGCGTAGCCCGACGAGCACCCGGGGCCTGGACGAACCGGCCTGATCCAATGCCGGGAGGTCGTCGACGTTGTAGGTGACGGTGAATGTGCCGCCGTCGTCCAGGTGCACGAGGCCGGTGGCCGGCTCAAGGGTGCCGCCGTAGAGGTTGAGACCGACCAGGCGTGCGACGTACTGGGTCGCCGGTTGGGCGGAGACCTGTGTGGGGGTGCCCGCCTGGACGACGCGTCCGTTCTCGATGACCAAAAGACTGACCTAACTGCGTGGGGCCCATTTGGTCAGGTCGAAGATCTCGGTGAGCTGGTCTTGGGTTTGGGTGGTCTGGGTGAGCATTCGTCGGGCTTTGGGGCGGCCGCCGGTCGAGTGGTAGATCAGGACGGTTTCTTGGATGCCGGCGAGCTGGTCGAGTAGTTCCCGCACGCAGAGGTGTAGTCCGCCGTGGTCGGCTTGGCGGCGCATCAGGTGGGCGATCTGCAGGGCGAGGACGCAGGTGAAGGTGTGTACGCGGATGTTGTGATCGGTCCAGTGGTGCATGGGCGAGAACGAGACGACGTGGGGGTCTTTGAGCTGGCGGAAGCTGGACTCGGCGTCGGCTTGGGAGCGGTAGGCGGCGACGACGTCGGCGACGGACCAGTCCTGGCGGTTGGTGATGAGGATCCGTTTGCCGAAGATCTCGGCTTCCAGCGCGTCGCGGGCGACCTGGTCGATTTGGATGGTGAGTCGGTGCTCGGCGGGGGTCGCGCCGGTGAGCCGGCAGTTCAAGACGCGCCGTAGCCACGGGTCGTGGGTGAGCGCGGCGATCTGGGCGTTGACCTTCTCGGCTGGGCGGCGGGTTTTGCCGCGGGCCAGGGTGTCGGCTAGTTCGGTGAGCTTGCTGACGGCTTTGGCCAAGGTCTGGGCGAATCCGGTCTGTTGGGCGGTGTGCAGGGTCGGTGAGTGAGTCAGGATCACTCGCCGGTCGGTGCCGTAGACGACCCGGCGGGTGTCCAGCGCGGTCAACGCGTTGAAGCGGTCTTTGTCCACCAGGGTGCGCTGGTCGGCGGGTAGGGCGAGCAGGTCAGGTGCGTCGCTGGGTGGGATGGACCCGACGTAGGCCAGGGCGGCGTCGGCCAGATGCTCGAAGTTCGCCACGGAGTTCTGGCCGGCGTCGAAGACGACCGTCATTTCCGCGGGGGTGGGGGCGCCGGTGTCGGCGGCGAGGGCGGCGTGCCGGGCGCAGAGTAGGTCGATCATGGTGGCGAACTGGGTGACGTCGGGCCGGTTTCCGGGGTAGGCGTGTGAGACCAAGGGCACGCCTCCGTCGCGGGTGACGACCAGGCCGAGGCCGACCAGGCGCAGGTCGGCGCGTTTCTGTTTGGCCTTGCCGCGTTGGGCGATCGGTGCCTTGTCGTTGCCGGTGTCGATGTAGGTCGCGAAGTTGGTCATGTCCAGTGCCAAGGAGCTGGTGTCCAACCCGTAGGTCTGGATCATCGCCAACGCGAGCTGGTGCTCGATCTGGGCGACTTGCTCCAAGCCGATGGCGTGCATCGCGTCCCAGAACCGGCGGTGGTCCAAGACCGACGCGGGGACCTGGGTGAACCGGTCAGCAGCAGTGGTCTTCCACCAATGGGCGAACCCCAGCTTCGAGCGGGGTGCGACCAGCCGGTTCAACGCGGCCAGGGCAAGGTACTGCCCGACCGAGGCGCCCGCATCCGAGCGGCGGCCGCCGACCACGTCGTCGATTACCCCGACCACGTCCAGGCGCTCCAGGACACCCCATACCGCCGCGACGTCACCAAAGCCCAGATGTCGGGTGCGGGCCGGGGCCACGGCCTCCTCGCGGGTATCCAACAGGGCCTCGATATCGGCCGCCGAGCCCAGATAACGTTCGGAGACCATCTTCGGTTTGCCGTCCACCCGCGCCATCTGACGCAGGTACCAGTACGACTTCCCGCTGACTACCTTCTTGTACAAACTTGCCATACTTTAGGTCATACACTATCTCGACCCTACGGGACAGCCGACACGCCGAGAAACCCCAGGTCAGCCCGGGTGCCACGCCCGCCCCGACCGATCAGGAACGCACTAGCCAGGAAGGTCCCGCTAGGCATCGGTGGGGGAGTATGGAGCTAGAACCTCTGGGTGGTCGGCTTCCTTACGCAACAGCGCGTTCGGTATGAAGCGCTCGCCGAACTTCTCTGCGAGCTCGTCGGCGCGAGCGACGAAACCGGCCACGCCCTGGCCCGCCTTGCCGCCGGGGTCGCGGTAGCCGGCGATGTACTGCAGCACGCCTCCGGTCCACGGCGGGAAGCCGATCCCCATGATCGAGCCGATGTTGGCGTCCGCGACGGTGATCAGGACGCCCTCTTCGAGGCATCGTGCCGACTCGACGGCCTCGATGAACAGCATCCGTTCCTGGAGCTCCTGCAGGTCGACGACGGCCGGATCCCCTTGCGCTGGGAAGTGCTGGGCCAGCCCGGGCCAGAGGCCGAGCCGCTTGCCGCTCTCGTCGTAGTCGAAGAAGCCGGCGCCGCGCGCGCGCCCGGGGCGTCCCAGCTCGACCATCTTCTCCACGATGGCCTCGGCCGGGTGGCGCGGGTACACCCCGCCGGCGGCCTCGATCCCATCCTTGGTCTCGTCGCGGATCTTGAGAAACAGCTCCAAGCTCAGCTCGTCGGCCAGCTGTAGCGCACCAACGGGGTAGCCGGCCCGTGTCGCGGCCTGCTCGATCGACGCGGGGTGGATCCCCTCGCCGAGCATGGCCAGCGCCTCGTTGACGAAGGTGACGATTACCCGGCTGGTGAAGAAGCCACGGCTGTCGTTGACGACGATCGGCGTCTTGTTTATCTGTGCCGCGTAGTCCAGCGCGCGGGCCAGCGCCGCGTCGGAGGTCTGGATGCCGCGGATGATCTCAAGCAGGGGCATCTTGTCGACGGGGGAGAAGAAGTGCAGGCCGATGAAGTCTTCCTTGCGCTTCACGCCCTGGGCCAGCTCAGTGATCGGCAGCGTCGAGGTGTTCGAGCCGAGCAGCGCATCGGGTGCCACTGCCGGCTCGGTCTGACCGAACACTGAATGCTTGAGCGAGACCTTCTCGAACACCGCCTCGACGACGAGGTCGCAACCGGCCAGGTCGCCGTAGTCAGCAGTGGGCCGGATCCGGGCCAGCACCTCTTCGCGCTGGGCGTCGGTCAGCCTTCCCCGTGAGAATGCCTTGTCGAGGATCTTTCGCGCGTAGTCCTTGCCCTTCTCGGCTGTCTCCAGCGAGACGTCCTTGAGTACGACCTCGATGCCGCTGCGGGCGCTGACGTAGGCGATTCCTGCGCCCATCATGCCGGCGCCAACCACCGCGACCCTGGTTGTCGGACGCGGTTTGAAGCCCTCTGGACGTGAGCTGCCGCCCTTGATGGAGTTCAGGTCGAACCAGAACGCCTTGATCATGTTCTTCGCGACCTGGCCGCGGGCGAGGTCGACGAAGTAACGGCCCTCGATCTTCAGCGCGGTGTCGAGGTCGACGCCGGCGCCCTCGACTGCGGCGCACATGATGTGGTGCGGCGCCGGCATGGGTGCGCCCTTGAGCTGTTTTCGAAGGTTGGCCGGTAGCGCAGGCAGGATTCCCGCGAGCTTGGCGCTGGAAGGGGCGCCGCCCGGCATACGGTAGCCGGCCGCGTCCCAGCGCTGCACAGACTCTGGGTTGGCCTTGATCCACGTCTTCGCCTTCTCGAGCAGCTCCGCCGGCGTAGCGGCGAGGTCGTCGATCAGCCCGATGTCAAGGGCCTGGGCCGGGGTGAAGCGGGGCCCCTGGAGCAGCACCTTCGTCAGGCCGTCGACGATTCCCAGCAGCCTGGTGACGCGGGTGACTCCTCCGCCGCCGGGCAGCAGGCCGAGGGTGACCTCGGGCAGCCCGAACGATGCGCCCGGGTTGTCCAGTGCGATGCGGTGGTGGCAGGCCAGTGCAATCTCCAACCCCCCGCCCAGCGCTGCACCGCCGAGGGCCGCGACGACCGGCTTGCCGAGCTTCTCGAGCGCCCGCAGGTCGGCCTTCATCTGCTCGACGCCGGCAGAGAACTGGGCGGCGTTCTCGTCGCTGACCTGGACGAGCAGGTTCAGGTCGCCTCCGGCAAAGAACGTGGACTTCGCCGAGGTGACGATGACTCCGGTGATCGTGTCCTTCTCGGCCTGCAGCCGCTCGGCCGCGGCGTGCATCGAGGCCTGGTAGGCCGCGTTCATGGTGTTCGCGCGCTGGGCCGGGTCATCCATGGTCAGCGTGACAATGCCATCGCCGTCCTGGTCCCAGCGGATGGTGTTTCTCTCAGACATGTCTTAGCTCCGTAGTCGGGTCAGGCCGGGGGGATCAGAGACGCTCGATGATGGTGGCGACACCCATTCCGCCGCCGATGCACAGGGTGCACAGGCCGAAGCGCTGGCCGCGCCGCCCCAGCTCGTCCAGGACGGTGCCCAGGATGACTGCGCCGGTTGCCCCCAAAGGGTGCCCCAGTGCGATCGCCCCCCCGTTCACGTTCACCTTCTCGTGCGGAACCTTCAGGTCCTTCATGAACTTCAGGACTACCGCGGCGAAGGCCTCGTTCACCTCGAACAGGTCGATCTGGTCGATCGTCATACCCGCCTTGGCAAGTGCCTTCAGTGCCGACGGCGCCGGGCCGGTGAGCATGATCGTCGGCTCTGTGCCGACCACCCCGGTCGCCACGATGCGCCCACGCGGCGTCAGTCCCATCTCGGTGCCGGCCTGCTGGCTCCCGATGATCACCAGGGCTGCGCCGTCGACGATGCCGGAGGAGTTGCCCGGCGTGTGGACGTGGTTGATCTTCTCGATCCAGTGGTACTTCTGCAGCGCCACGGCGTCGAAGCCGCCCAGCTCACCTTGCGCCGCGAACGACGGCTTGAGTCCGCCCAGGGACTCGGGGGTTGTGCGCGGACGGGGCAACTCGTCGGCCTCGAGCACGATCTGGCCGTTGAGGTCCAGGACCGGGATCACTGAGCGCGCGAACCTGCCCTCGGCCAGCGCCTTCCCTGCGCGGGTCTGCGACTCGGCGGCGAACTGGTCGACATCGTCGCGGCTGAAGCCCTCCATCGTGGCGATGAGGTCGGCGCTGACACCCTGCGGCACGAAGCTCGTCGCGTAGGAAGTCTGCGGATCCATCGCCCACGGGCCGCCGTCGGACCCCATCGGCACCCGCGACATCGACTCGACGCCACCGGCGATGATCAGGTCCTCCCACCCCGAGCGCACCTTCGCCGCGGCGATGTTCACAGCCTCCAGACCGGAGGCACAAAACCGGTTGAGCTGGAGGCCGGGACCCGAGCTCTCGAAGCCGGCCGCCAGCGCAGCGGTGCGGGCGATGTTGGCACCTTGCTCACCGATCGGCGTCACACATCCGAGGATGAAGTCCTCGACGGCGGCCGGGTCCAGTCCCGGGTTGCGCTTACGCAGCTCGTCAATCAGGCCGACGACCAACGACACGGGTTTGCTGGCGTGCAGCGACCCGGTGTCCTTACCGCGCCCGCGCGGAGTGCGCACGGCGTCATAGACGAACGCTTCAGTACTCATGCATGCCGTCCTCAAGGTGTGGTGTGCGCGCGGTAGGTCATGCGTTTTGGGGCCGAACGCCCGTGCTGGGGCTGACGTGCGACCGATACGGATTCTTGGTGGCCGTCAATCAGAGGCTAATCCAGCCTGTGCTGACCGTCGACTCGTGACGGCAGCAGCGCACAAACGCTTCGAGAGAGCCAACAGACGCGACCTCGGACGCGTAAACCCAAGCCGGGCAGCCAGAACTTGACGACCTTACGTACAAGGCTGACGAGCCCTGCAATCGGCCTCAGATGGGGGGAAGGAGGGTCTTGACCAAGAGGACGGAGGACGGGGCGGAACGGACATCGCCCGAAACCGCCACCACCCGATACTCGTACACAGTGGCGGGGGAGAGCCCCGTGTCCCGGTATGACGTGACGGTTCCTGGGACAGAACCGATCTCGGTGCCGTCGCGCAGGATCAGATAGTGGTCGACAGCTGGGCCAGTGGTGGACGGGGCCCACTGAACGAGGACCGACGTCGAGGTGCGCGCCTGCTCACGGACGGCGTCCGGGGTCGCGGGAACCGCGCTCTCCCATGGTGCCCAGATCATGAGCCCCCTCGGTGAGGTGGTGCGGCACAAAGAGCTCGTGCACCAGGCGCTGACAGTGGTGCAGCCCGGCCAGCTGCGGGACCTGGCCGAACGTGACCATGACATTCTCAGCGACGACTCGGTCGACCTCGGGCCGATCATCGACTACTCGCGTGCTGATCTCGTCGGCTCTGTCGTGGCCTATCTGCGCCACCGTGGTCATTGGGAGGACGCTGCCCGGGAGCTCGGCATTCACCGCAACACCCTTCGGCACCGGATCGGTACGACAAACCGGGTTATGGGCGCGGACCTGAACGATCCGGATGTGGCTAGTCGGCTGTGGCTGGCGTTGCGCGCGGATGGACTTGCCTGACCTTGGCGTGGCGGCTGACGTTGCGCTGAGGTGTCTCTTCAGTCATCTGGTTGCCGTCTTGGCTGCGGACAGAGGGAAACTCTCTTGACGGGTCCGGAGTCGAGCGCGCGCATTGTCAATGAGTCAACGCTTTCCATTGACAACCTGCCTTTGCGGGCAGTTTGCTGTCGGCAACCAACACGAGACGCCAGCGGAGGAACCATGGCGGTCAGGTCAGCTAAAGGCAAGTCCGACTTCACCTGCGCTGACTATGTCGTTACGGGGCGCCAGCCCCTCGACGTCTGCCCAACTTTCTAGTCGCGATGCAGCTGGTCGGGGCCATGTTCCGCGTTTGCTCAGCGAAGGAACGATCGACGTGATCACCACAACGCAACCTTTGAGCCCGGCCGGACGTGTCAGCGCACTGGCGAAACTGGGTGAAGAAGAGCTAGACGTCCTGATCATCGGCGGCGGTGTCGTCGGTGCCGGGTGCGCGCTGGATGCGGTCACCCGGGGCCTGAAGGTGGGCCTGGTCGAAGCCCGCGACTACGCCGCAGGTACGTCGAGTCGCTCCAGCAAGCTGTTCCACGGCGGACTGCGCTACCTCGAGCAGTTCAACTTCCCCCTCGTATTCGAGGCCCTCAAGGAACGCTCGCTGGTGCTCAACACACTGTGCCCCCACCTGGCCCGTCCGGTCCCGTTCATCTACCCGCTGCAGAAGGTAATCGACCGCGGATACGTCGGAATGGGCATCGGGGTTTATGACGTGATGGGCGCCGGACGCGGCGTGCCGGGCCACCACAGACACCTGAGCCGCAAGAAGACGATGGAGTCCTTCCCGTCAGGGAAGAAGTCAGCCATCCGGGGCTCGATCCGATTCTACGAGGGACAGGTCGACGACGCCCGGCACACCATGATGATCTCCCGAACCGCAGCCGGCTATGGCGCACTGTGTGTCAACAGCACCCGGGTCACCGGCTTTCTTCGTGAAGACGACCGAGTCGCCGGGGTCTTTGTCAGGGATCTGGAGACCGGGCACGGGTTCCAGATCCGGGCCCGCCAGGTCATCAACGCCGCCGGGGTATGGACCGACGAGATCCAGGCGATGGTCGGCGGCCGGGGCCAGTTCCAGGTCCGGGCATCGAAGGGTATTCACGTTGTCGTCCCCCGGAACCGGATCAACTCCGCCACCGGCATCATCACCCGCACCGAGAAGAGCCTGCTGTTTATCATCCCTTGGGGAAGTCACTGGATCATTGGCACCACAGACACCGACTGGGCCCTCGACCTGGCCCACCCCGCGGCCAGTCAGACCGACATCGACTACCTCCTTCGACACGCCAACACGCTGCTGCAGGACCCGCTTACCCGGGAGGACGTCGTTGGCGTCTACGCGGGGCTTCGACCGCTGCTCTTCGGTGAGTCCGACTCGACCAGCACGTTGTCTCGTGAGCATGCCGTCTCCAGCCCCGTCCGCGGCCTCACCGTCATCGCCGGCGGGAAGTACACGACCTACAGGGTTATGGCCAAGGACGCCGTCGACTCAGCCGTGCACGGACTGGAACGCTCCGTCCCGAGATCCTGCACCGAACGCATTCCGCTGGTCGGGGCCGATGGGTACTTCGGTGCCTATAACTCCCGCCAGCTCACCGCCGACCGCACCGGGCTGCACGTGTCCAAGATCGAGCACCTTCTCGGCCGGTACGGAACCCTGTCCTCAGAGCTGCTGGACCTGATCAGCGAACACCCCGAGCTGGGTCAACCATTGACCAGCGCCCCCGAGTATCTCAGGGTCGAGGCCTACTACGCGGCCAGCCACGAAGGCGCCCTGCACCTGGAAGATGTCCTTACCCGCCGGACCCGGATCTCGATCGAGGTCCGCGACCGGGGCGACGCGGCAGCCCGTGAGGTTGCCGACATCGTCGCGCCCATCCTGGGATGGACGGAGGAAGACATTGCGCGCGAGGTCGAGCACTACCAGGCGCGGGTCAAGGCCGAGCGCGAGTCGCAGGAACAACCCGATGACCAGACAGCCGACGCAGCCCGACTTGGCGCACCCGACGTCCGTCTCGGTGCTGGGAACACCTCGCCAGACGAGGACTTGTCACCACGATGACGGAGTCATCGCTGCCGTAGCTCCGCCCCTGCGGCCGGGTGTGGCACGGGTCGAGCTCTCCTGAGCCTCGATCCATCGACGAAGTATTCGTGGGTGAGTGAGCGCGATTCTGATCCGCTCTCGGCGATGGGGGCGTGAGGCGGCCAGACGGGGTCAGCCGGCGTCAGCAGCACTTGAGACGGACTGACGCGCTCGCGCGCTGGAAGCTGGCTCGGGTTGACGGCCTCGGGATCGGCCTTCATGGCAGACTCCGGTTATGGCTGATTTCAGAGTTTTCGCTGCCGGCGTCTCTACGCTCTACTCCGGCGATTCAGCGCGTTATCAGGTCAGTGAGGGCGGAGTCCTGACGGTCTTCGACGGTAAGGGCACCCGCTTTCAGTTCTCTCCATCCGGTTGGCTCTCTGTCGAGGACCAGCCCGAGCTCGAGATCCCTGAGGTCGAGTTCCCCGACTGACCCGAAAATGAACCCATACCCTCCTACGCGACGTCGGGGATGGGGTCGAAGCGGACGGTCAGGCCCAGGGCGTTGGCTTGGCGGATGATGCGTCGCATCGCACGTTCGGGG
>Ga0209748_1000482_pt1 | contig 21162 bp, 13 predicted proteins | sample BarGraIncu00421A_FD_185490 | JGI IMG/M metagenome (GOLD analysis project Ga0209748, IMG submission 185490) | Arctic peat soil microbial communities from Barrow, Alaska - Barrow Graham LP Incubations 004-21A (SPAdes) (version 2) | ecosystem: Environmental > Terrestrial > Soil > Wetlands > Peat... | reverse complement strand
CTCCGCCCCGAAGAAAGCCGCAGCGCTCTTGAGTATCTCGTTGGCGCGACGCAGTTCCCGGTTCTCGCGCTCGAGCTCCTTCATGCGGGCCCGCTCGTCGGTCGTGAGCCCCGCTCTCACGCCATCATCGGTCTCGGCCCGCCTGACCCAGAGCCGAAGCGTCTCGGCCGACATGCCGAGTTTGCCCGAGATCGGGCAGATCGCCGCCCATTGCGTCCCATGCTCCTCGGTATGCTCGAAGACCATCCGGACGGCCCGTTCACGCACTTCCTGTGGGTAACGCGTTCGTCTGTCCATGACCCCATCCTCTCAAACGATGGAGTCTCCGGGAAACCCGGGGCGATTCAGGTAACGCGTTCGTCTGTCCATGACCCCATCCTCTCAAACGATGGAGTCTCCGGGAAACCCGGGGCGATTCACTGAACCGCATGGAGTCCGAGGGTGTCTTCCCTGACGCCTTCGTCGTCGACATGTACTACCCGCGATGGGCGGACGAAGAGGCGCACGAAAGGATCGATCTGGCGAACGAGAAGTTGCGCGAGTTCGCAGAACTCGAGGCCAGCCTGCGGGCCGCGGTCCGCGAGTCGTTCGAGCCCCTCGGCGTGAAGGCGCTCAAACAGATCCGCAAGGTCTTCTCGGCTGACGAAGTATCCGTGCTCGTGTACGCCCAGAGCGGGATGCTGCTGCTCAACGACCAGAGCATCCAGGAGATCGAGCGGCTAAGGAGCGGCTGGCTGCTCAAGGACCGCTACGACTCGCGCACCGAGCAGACGATGATCCTTGGCGAGTTGCTGCGACGTGGACGCCATGGGTCAGCAACGACGGCGGTAAGCACGTCCGGCTCTGAAGCTGCCATGCGCACTTCCTCAGACGAGAGGTCTGTGTAGCCTGAGGGCCTCACAATAGGTCTGAGCGGTAGGCCGATCAGGGCTTCCTCACAACGTGCCGGTGAACTAATCGGCCGTGGGCCGCGAAGAAGGGCGCGTGAGGGTCGTCGGCGTTTCTGGCATGCCGCATGTCTGGTCACGCTGAGATTCCGCGCGATTGTCCAGACGGCGCAGGGTTTTGCCGATACAATGGCGACCAGGACTCATTGCGAGGACTTAGGGGGATCGATGCAGGTTCTTGGCCGCAGGGCTCTCGTGGTCTGCGCTCTTGCAGCTCTCTTCTTCTCAAGAGGTATAGCGCTTCCGCAGCCGGTCGCCGCAGCTCAGTCGGCGAAACAGGTATTCGACTACATCTACGTGATCGACACCTCTGGCTCAATGGTTGGCAAAGGGGACGGCAGTCCCGCCGTGATCATGCCGAAGGTTAAGGACGCGGTCGCGGCGCAGATATCCGGTATTGAGAACGGTGCAACGGTGGTTGTGATGCCCTTCAATCAGGGAGTGAAGAGCGCTAGGACATTCGTTCTCAACGGTCCTGGCGATCGGTCGGCAGCTGTCGAATTCGTGAAGGCTCTCGACGCCAACGGATCTTCAACGTGGATCTACCGTTCGCTACTGGACGCCCTGGATACAGCAAAGACGCTTGCGTCGACCGGCGGCAGCCACACCCAGACCGTGCTGCTCTACACGGATGGTCTCGACAACGAACCAGGCCGCCAGCACACATTCTCAGCTGTCGCAAAGCAGTTCGGGTTGCAGCGCGGCGAAGCAGACAACCTCTGGCTTAAGTACGTGACGCTCGGGATTGAGCCCCCGGCTGCGGACAAGCAGATCATCAGCCAGACCCCGGGGATGGAGCTGCAGACGAATCCGAAGGGTCAGGTCAAGACACTTCGAAACGTCGAGGTCCGGCCCTATCTTCTCGATTTCGGCAACATGCGGAGTCGATCCGAGAGCGCTGTCACGCTCCGCCTCTCGTTCGACAAGGGCGCCACGGGACTGCCCTTTGCGGTCTCGATGAATTCGGACTCCCTGGAGAAGATCGGCGTACTTCCCGTCGCCACTGTCTCAAGTGACAAGCTGACCGACTCGGTGGTCGTCGTGTTGAAGCTGGAGAACCGTGCCTCGCTCGACAGCGCAGGCGACGCGAAGTACGAGGGTCTTCTGACGTTCCGTAGCGACTCCGGACTCCAGTTCGTCCCGCCGACGTTGCCATTCGTCTTTCGCGTCAAGGACGAACCCATCGTCGAGATCCAGCCCGAGAACCGGACCGACGCGCTGCCGAGTTTTGGGACGCTGAAGCGCACTTCCTCTGCAGTCACCCCGGCGAGCAAGCGGTGGATCGTCCGCTGGTCTTCTCCCAAGGACGGTGCAACCGTGACCCTTCGCGCCTGGCCCGACGCTCCCAATCCGTCAGCGCTGTCTGGTGATCAGCTTCGCCTCGTAACGAGTTCGGGGAAGGTCGGTTCGACCGTTTCGATCACTCCCAGCGACAAGTGGGTCGAGTTGCGGCTTGCGCCAGGTGGACTCGCCCCAGAGGGGAAGTACGGCGTCCGCCTGATTGCGGCCGCCCAGAACGCCACAGTGGTGCTCACCGGGGCAGCAGCCTCGACACCGTCTGGAGAACTGAGCCTTCCCTTGGACTTCACCCTCCCCGGGATTCCCATGTCGCCGCTCAAGTGGTTGGGAATCGTGTCGGCCGCTCTGGTCCTCGTGTTGCTTCTGGCGTTCGCGACGTTCTGCGCAATCACCGGTCAGGGTCCTGAGCGCGCGTGGCGGGATCTCGCGTACATGTCCGGTGTGAAGAAGCCGACCTTCAGCATGGAACAGCTGGTGATCCGAGAGCCGAAGTCGGAGGCCGGGCGCTCCTTCCCTCTCGAGGGAAGGTCTGAAGTCCTGATAGGGTCCGGCGGTGAGTTCCTGGGTGAACTCCCGGAATCCTTCAGAATCAAGGCTCTTTGGAGGCAGCAGCGCCTGAGGGCCCAGGTCGTCGCTGTGGAAGGAGACGTGCGTCACCAGCAATCTGGCGACTCATTCGATGTCCCGTTTGCCAGTGTGGACGTCGCTCACGGGGACACACTTCACCTCGGCAAGTACGTGATCGGCTTCGAGAGCGGGGACATCACCTGATCAATGGCGCGGAGTGACTCAGTACGATTCCAGTGGGGGTGCCGCGAGGCACGCGACGAAAGGGGTGGGGGATGGCGCAGGAGATGCAAAAGATACAGCGTTCGGTGTTCATCGGCCTGGGGGGCACAGGGCAGAGCGCGGTCTTGAACCTCAAGAAGAAGCTGATGGATGTCTACGGCGAGATTCCCGCTGCTTGCAGCTTCTTGTGCTTCGACACCGACGCCGCCAGCTCGCTCGTGGATCGGCGCGGGGGCCAAGTGACGCTGTCTGCCGGCGAGATCAAGAAGCTTGAACTCCGCACGCCGAAACCCGTGTTGCAGAATCCCGAAGTCACGCCGTGGTGGTCGCCGGCAACGCCCGCTAAGGCACTTGGGCGAGGTGCAGGGGGGCTGCGGCAATTGGGTCGCCTGGCTCTGTTTGCGAATGCGGGAGATGTGCACCTGAAGATTCAAGGGGCGATTCAGCGCGTCAGCGCGTGGCCGGTGGGCCGTCTCAGTGACCGTTTCCAAGTGATTGACGACAGTGTACGTGTTCACGTGATCGGCTCGATTGCGGGCGGCACTGGCGCCGGGACGTTCCTCGACGTCGGCATGATCGCCAAGAGCCTCACCGGGTCGCTGGACTTGGTCCTCGCGCACCTGCTGATGCCTGACATTTTCGTCGGTCTGCCTGGTGTTCACAACGCCGAGCGCAATGCGTACGCCGCGGCCCAAGAGATCGACATGCTGAGATCGATGTCATCCACCGAGGATCACAGCTACCAGTTCGGCGGCAAGACGATCTCAGTGGGCGTACCACCCTTCAACATCGTGTTCCTGATCAACAACCGTAACCGCGCAGGGAAGACCTATCCGAATCTCAACGAACTGACGGAGTTCATCGGTCTAGGTTCCTTCTTGGCGCTCGGCGCCACGGGTGAGGGTCAGGCGTCTGTCTGGGACAACATCGCCTCGAGAACCGATCTCGATCCTTGGGACGGTCGCGAACTCAACTACTCCAGCTACGGTCTTGCCGAGTTGTTCTTCGATCGAGAACGGTATGCGGAGTTTTATACGAAGCGAATCGCAAAGGGCCTCGTGGACTCGCTCTTCTTCCAGGGCGCGACGCGCGACATCTCCGCGGAGGTGCGCAACTTCCTGCTCGCAGAGTCTCTCGTGGAAGATGATGACGATCAGGTGATCGATGCGATTCTGAAGCTTGGTGACTTCACCAAGTTCGTCCCGCCGCAGGATCTAACACCAGAGGCGCTCAAGGGCATGGTCGGTCGCCGAGACGGCTATCTGACGCAAGTGGACAGGGAGCTTGACGCGAAGGCATCGCCGGCCGCTGCGGCGCTCAGGCAAGAGAAGGTAGCTTCTCTCGATCTCTATGTGCGCGATCGACTCGAGGAGTCGGGCGGATTCACGTTCGTTCGCAGCTTCCTCGAGAGCCTCACGGGCACGCTCGAGGCGTTTCGCGACATGATGGCATCTGAGCGCGAACGCTTCGTCGAGCAACTCCGTCTCGCCGGCACGCAGTACGCCTCACTTGCCAAGGATGCAGACGACGCCACCAAGGCGCTGTTCGGTGGAGCCGATAGAAAGCGCAAGGCAGCGGCCAACATCGCGAAGGCGATGATGGGCGAAGCCTCCTACAAGATCGAGATCAAGCGGCGCGAGGAGGCGATGGCGTTCTTCGCGACGATGATCGGGGAGGTCAACAAGCTCATTGCCGCGCTGACTGATGTCTCGGGCGTTGCGCACGTGGGCAACACAGAGCTGAGCACGTCGCTTGAGAAGATGCGCACTTCCGCCGCTCCGCTCAAGCCGTTCGAATTGCTCTTGGAGCCTCCAGGCCTCTATGACGTCGACACGACAGTGTCCACGGGTGACTTTCTGAAGTGGCTCAGCGAGTCGGCCAAGATGACTCTGCCGGATCTGGGAGCGCTCAGGGTCGAGGCGTTCATGGACATCATCGAGCGATATGCGGCCGACCAACCAGTGGTGAGGCGCATGCTGGCGATGACCATCGACGATGCGGTTGCAACACTCGCTCCACCTGAGCAGGAGCGCTACTTCAAGCAACTGCTTGAGATGTCCGCCCCCTTGTGGTGCTACAACGATGGCTACGTCACGGGCAATAAGTCGACTGAGCTGGTACGCATGATCGGCTTCCCGAACGAGTCGGCTCCGACGTTCTCTGAGGGCGTGCGGTACGCGGCAGGAGGTGCTGTGGAGGACTCGATTACTTCCACGAGTGACCAGCAGCGCGTCTTCCTGCTGACGGCGGAGTCTCTACTTCCGGCCTTCGCGATCGACAACTTTCCGCAATACCGCGAAGACTACCTGTCGATCGAGCCCCGGTCGAGGGAGAAGTACCACATCAACCGGACGTGGATCAAGAGTCTTGTTGACCTCGTGCCGAACCTCCACTCGGGGCAGTCCAAGACTTGGACCCTGGCTCACGCCATGGCTGAGATCAAGCGCGGGGACACCATCCCCTACGGCTCCATCAAGAAGAATGGCAATGTGTACTACTTCGTGTCCAAGGGCTTTGGCGACAGTACGAAGGGCTATGAGGTCAAGCTCGCCGCCGGACGCCTGCCCGCATACGAGGCGTTCATGGACTCACCAGAGTATCTCGCGGAGGTGGAAGAGCAGCTGCATGAGGAGATTCGTCGGCGTGGCGACGCGGTCGTCGTCGAATCCATTCGCCGTTACGCCACGGAGTTCCAAAAGCAGAGCGGCACCATCACCCAGGAGGACGTCCGCGCCCTGGCGCGCCAGGAGATCACGGACCTGGAGAGCATCATCGAAGACATTACGACGCTGAAGTAGGTGGGACAGTGACAACCTCACGACACCCCACCGTGATCATCGGTCTGGGAAGCGCTGGCGCGGAGATAGCACGGTCGTATAGCGGATACGTTCAAGGCAAGAGGGCTCTCGGGATTCTGACGGAGATCGTGACCCTTGAGGCCGAAGCGTGCGCTCGTCTCGGCGACGCGACTGACGTCCTCGCTTTCGATGGTGCCTCCGAAGCCGACACTTACAAGGCTTGGCACGACAGGGTCGCGAACGCTGAAGGTCCGATAACGGCTATCATCGCGAACGCCGTGCGGAGTGTCACGAGCGCGGAGACGCTCCTCAAGGTGGACAAGGTCAAAGTGCCCGTCGATGCTCAGGCGGACATCGTACTGGTGACTGCCCTTGGAGACACTGTCGGCTCAGCCAGCATCATGCCTGTCCTCGGCTTTCTGAACTTCCTCTATAGCGGCCCGTTCCTTGGTCAGTATCCATCTGTCGAGATGCTCCTGCTCTGGCCGGATCTCTTCGCAGAATCCAAAGACGACAAGCGGGCATTCGCGAGGTCGGCCGCTACTCTGCAAGAGATCAGCCGGGCCTCCCGGGTTCCTGGTGATGTGTTCGGGTGCGACTTGGCCTTCGGTGCGCCGGCAACGTGGCTCCTGTCGGGCACGAACTCCGAGGGCACCAGCGTGGGGCTCCTATCGGACCTCTTGCCGATGGTGACACGGGCGATTGCGGCACGCTGCGCCGGGAACATGTCCATGGGCAGTTATCTGGCCTCAGCCGAGAACGAAGACGGCGGAGCGTGGGGCTCCTTTGGCTTGTGTGAGCTGTCGGCGGACACCGACGGCGCCATGTTGGCGATCAGCGGCGGGCTTGTTGCCACCTGGGCTTCAACGAGGGCCGAGGACCCGGAACGGCGCTTCCAGCGAGCCCAGCTCGCCGTGGACGTCGAGAGGTTCCTTCGAGAGACAGGGGCTGCGTCGCCCGAGACTCTGCTCAGTCGCTCAAGCGATGGTACTCCGCTCTTTACGCCGTTCTCGTTCAAGGCGCGCACAGACGCGGACCGCGACCCGGGACAGTTCGAGGCCGAGCTTCGGACGGCTGTCGAGGACTACCAGTCATCCGAGTGGCTAAGATTGCAGTCCGAGTTGGCCTCACGGCGCGAGTCCGTTCTGAGCGACCTGACGGGCGCGGCCGATCGATACGTCGCCGCAGCACTGGACGACCCGGGTCGTTCAGCCGAGTATGCCTTGTCATTCCTGCAGACGGCGCTCGGTGAAGAATCGGAGTACCTGGACGGTGAAGCATTCGAGACACCGTTGAATCTCGGATCGGTGGCTAGTCAGGCGCGGTCCTACTTTGAGGAGGCGATGGGCCTCACGTCTCGCAGGGATGAGGCTGACGCCATCGAGGAGGATCTCGCAACCAAGGAGCGGCTCATCCAGGACAAGCGGGAGCAGCTCAAGTTGCTGAGTGTCGCAGCACGGCTCGCCGCCTCGACTCAGCCGGTTCCTGGGGCTCCGATAACCGCCGCGGAGCCGGCCATTGAGCTCAATGAGGACTCGGAAACCGGCCCGAGTGATGGCGAATCGGACCTGCTCGGCAAATCACAGGCCCTTGATCCACGCGAACAGCAGGTCCGAGACGACAATCCCGGTGACCAAGTGGACGCTGAGTCATTGGGCCAGGATATCGAGGATCTCAAGAAGGAGATCGGAGTGCTTCGCGCCCGGCGAAAGGAGGTCCAGGCCTCCGTGCGCAGCATGACCCTCGCCGTGAAGGACAAGATGAAGCGAGACGCTGCCCGCGACGAAGTACTCACCAAGCGCGAAGCCGAATCGGCGAAGTTGGCCGAAGCACTGGCGGAGTCGAATGCAGCCCTGCGAGCTGCGCAATCGGACTACGAGGCCGTATCAGGGAGGGCGCAGGCCGCAATGCGGACCTTTGTGATCAGGGCGCTGGTCCTCCTGGCCGTTTCCGCGTTGCTGTGCGCCGGCGTCTACTACCTGATGTTCCTGAACCCCTTGTCGTGGGCCTTCTTCAGCCCGGTCTACGGATGGGTAGTCGTGCTTGGGGGGTACGTCGCGTGGGTCATAGGCGCGACTATTCGCATGTCCAAGCTGCGAAGGCAGCTTGAGGAGGCTGAAGCCCGGGTCTCAGACCGGGGCGCTCACAAACGGTCACTCATGAACGGGCTTTACAAGTTGGCCGTCGACATGTTCGCGTTTAGATTCGACTGGGCCATGAAGAGCCTGATCACGGACCTCGTCGCCGACCTCCAAGCAGGACTGCGCGCGCGTATCAAAGTCATGGCTGCATTCAGGCACGATATTGATGCCTTGGCGGAGCGGGCGACCAAGGAATGGGACGAGTTCGAATTTTCCGTGAAGGTGTTCAGCCGGCCTCTCCTGCATCGGGATGCGATTCTCTCGCTCATCGGACGACGCGAACAGGGACTCGTTGCGGAACGCGATCGACTTGCCGCCGAGTACCCGTACTCTGTCGCGTACAAGGAGTTTCTCTCTGCAGGCAACCTGGACGTCGTGGCTGGGCACGTCAACGACTACTGCGAGACGGCCTATTCCTTCGTCAGGGAGTTGACGGTTGAGACGCTTGCGAAGGGGATGGCCGAAGAGAACGCCGGCGACCTTGAGGAGCTGCTTGCGCAGGCCGTCCGTGCTTCGAAGCCGTTCCTCATGCTCTACGGCGACGGCGTCGACTCGCAAGTCGCCGAGCACACGTATCTTGGAGTGCGCGGAGGCGATGCCAGTGCCCTCTATGCGCATGTCCTGGATCTTGGCGAGAACATGCTCGGGGACTTCCACAAGCCTCAGGTCTTTGACACTGCCGATGCCCAGCATGCCACCTTCTATCGTTTCCTCCTCGGACTGAGCCTGACACAGGTGGGCTCTTGTCTGTACGCAATGGAGCAACTACGCAAGATGGATGATCCGAGTGAGTTCTACGCTGATATCGCTGCTCGGGGCGAGAGTCTAGGAAGTGCTGAGCAAGTCAACCGCGACAATCTGTGGGAGGACTTGGTCCTCGCTCGAGCTGTCGGCATATTGCCGCTGGACAGACAGTCGGCAGTAGAGTCCGAGGGACACACTTTCGGGTCCCTCACCGAGTTCGAGGGTCACCTGCGGACCTACGGCGGGCGCGCTCCCCGGCTGTCGCTTCATGCTGCAGTCGCCGAATCCTCGCCTGGGTCGGTCGACTCGATTCTGGCCGCAATCGCGAATGAGGAGGCCTTCGACGCAAGCGAGATCGAGTTCCTTCGCCGCAGTGCCGATGCGTTGCGGGGGTGGTGACCGGGATGCGGGCCACTCGAGTCATGGCCGTCGCGTCTCTACTTGCTGCGGTCCTGCTCTTGGCTGGTTGCGCCAAGCAACCCACGGTCTATGACATCACGATGAATCCAAGCGAGTGGAATCGTCAGGAGGTCAGGCTTGAGGGCGACGTGGGCCTGGTCGTGTCGGCCATCGGGACGAGCGTCTACGAGTTCTCCGACGACACTGGGAAGATCTGGGTGCTAACGCGTGGGTCTGTGCCCTCGATAGGTGATCGAGTCATGCTCACAGCGCGCGTGAACGAGCGCCTCTCGGTCGGGCCTGTGGATGTGGGCGTCCATCTCGTCGAGACGGACAGGCGGCGAGTGAAGTAGGTTGGTCCGTGCGGGCACTCTGCCGTGTTCGGCCCCGACGCCGAGATGGTCGCGCGAATGGACGACGGGAGCATCGTCGCGGCGGCCTGCCTGAAGCCGGAGCTGCTGTCCGGACCACGGCCTCCTGAGAGGAACCAGGTCGTGGCTGACACCGCCCTCCATCCGCGACTTCACGGCTGAGCGCGACCGCCTCGCCCGCTTCTGTGTTCGTCAATCGAAAAGTTGACCACCGCGTGAACTTGGAGTTGGAGTTGGGGTTGCCCGTTCTCGTTGACACCTCAGCTTCGAACGGAAGCAGCCAGATCGGCGTCCTCCGCCCACATCTTCTCGTAGTCCATCGGGCTGCGATAGCCCAGTGCGGAATGCCGTCTGTGAGGGTTGTAGAAACCCTCGATGAAACTGAACACCGCGAGCCTGGCCTCGTTGCGCGTCTTGAAGCGGTGCCGGTTCACGAGCTCGTTCTTGATCGTCGACATTGGAGTTGACCCGGTTACGTTGACACCCTGAAAGTGGACACGCCAGTCGTGTCCCGAAGGGAGTCGAGGTGCCGAGAGGTCCGCATTACACGCCCGAGTTCCGAGCCGAAGCGGTGCGCCTGCACCGCCTGAGTGGCCGTTCGCTGCGAGACGATGCCGCTCAGATCAACATCGCCGTCGAGTCGCTGCGGCGCTGGGTGCGCCAGGCCGACATCGATGAAGGCAGCGCCTCCGGCCTCACGAGCGAGGAGAAGGCGGAACTGCGCACGCTGCGCCGTGAGAACGCCGTCCTTCGCGAGGAGAAGGAGATACTCAAGAAGGCCGCGCTTTTCTTCGCGAGGGAGACCGATCACCGGAGATGAAATACCGGCTGATCGACGAAGAGAAGGTGCATCACCCCGTCTCCCGCCTTGCCCGTGCGCTCAGCGTCACGCGGGCTGCCTACTACGCGTCCAGGTCGAGGCCGACGAGCCGGCGCTCGCTTGCCGACGCGCACCTCAAAGAGCTGATCGAGAAGATCTACGCCGACTCTCGCGACCTCTACGGCGCCCCGAAGATCCACATGGAACTCAAGCTCGGGCACGGCGTGCACGTGGGCCGCAAGAGAGTCGCCCGCCTGATGCGCGAGCTGAGCCTCGTTGGAGTCTCAAAGCGCAGATCGGCCCGCAAGCGCAGGAGCCCCGGACCTGAGGTCGCCGCGGCTCCGGATCTCGTGAGGCGCAGGTTTACAGCCTCGGCCCCCAACGAGCTGTGGGTGGCCGACATCACCTACATCGAGACATGGGAGGGATTCCTGTTCCTGGCGGCGGTGATGGACGTGTTCACCAAGAGGATCGTCGGCTGGTCGATGCGAGACGACCTCCAAGCTGAGATCGTGGTCGACGCCCTCGGGATGGCGGCCACCGTCAAGCGCCCCGGGCCCGGGCTCGTGCATCACTCGGATCGCGGTGGCCAATACCGCTCGCTGGCGCTCGGCAAGACGCTGCGCGACGCCGGCATCATGCAGTCGATGGGCTCGGTCGGAGACGCCTACGACAACGCGATGGCGGAAAGCTTCATGTCCACGATCAAGAGCGAGCTCGTTCGCAAGCACACGTTCAAGACCAGGGACCAGGCACGGCTTGCGGTCTTCAGCTACATCGAGGGCTTCTACAATCCCCACCGGCGGCACTCGGCCATCGGCTATCTGTCGCCGATCGAATACGAGACAATGCTCGAGAAGGAAGGCCGGACAGCGGTTGCTGTCTCAATTTGAGGTGTCAACAGGAGCGGGGCAACTCGAGGGCGCGATGCCGATGCTGATGGTTGGCGCAGTCACGTAGCAGTCACCAGACGTGAGCCCTGCCCCCGCGCAGTACTCGGCGCTCTGTCCGATTGCCGTTCTGATGATCCGATTGGTGTCTCGTTTCACGAGCACGTCTCCTCAAGTCTGATTCCCTCTTCCAGAACCTCTTGGAACAGGGCGGAAGCCTCAGCGCGTCCAAGTCCTCCTCATTCGTCCAAGCCTCCGGGCTCGCGAAAGAGCACGCGATGAGCACGCGCGCCAGGGCGTGGGTCGACATCCGCGGAATTGCTCGACTCGTGCGCATGCCCACGGTAGCCCGGGCTAGGTCCCTGCATAGATCATCGAACAGGACTCCACTGGCGCCAGAAAGAGCCGCGGCCCAGGCCAACAGGGCGACCGAGCAGAGGGATGCCTCGTCGGACGGAGAGGGGAGACCTCCCGAGAGCAGGCCTTCCGCTTTGGCGGCGAACGCACCGGGTAGCAGTCGAGGCTCCGCGGAGGTGAGAGCAAGCACGGCCAAAGCGTCGCTCCGCGAGACGGATGGATTCCCGCTCAGGGTGACATCCAAGTGACGCGCCAAGGCGGCACTCGCCGCGTTCACGGAGTGCGTCCGAGCGTCCCCTCCGAGTCCGTTCACTCGCGGTCCGACCGGACCTTCACGAGAGCTATCCCCGCGTCCTTCAGCAACTTGGGCATGCGCTTGATGGCTGCGCGGTCCTTGTCCTTCTCGGGCTCCAGCTTGTCCTCCCGGGGCTTCCCGTTCGCATCCCTGTCCAGCTCGTCCCAGGAAATCAGACAGTTGTGCAGCTTGCGCTCCTTGTTGCGCGCGCCCGGACGCCAACCATGCGCCGTCTTGAACCGGCACCAGCGCGCATGCTCGTTCTGCGCAAGCAGTTCGAGCGTCTCGCCTTGGATGTCGGCCGGGTTCTCGTCCTGGTCCGAGAGCGGGACCAGCCGCAGACCAGCCGTCTCGAGGTAGCCGAGGAAGTGCCTGACGTGGTCGCGGTTGTCCTCTCGGTCCTCGTCGTTCAAGTCGCTCCACGCCTTGAACTGTGCCGTCCTCTCCGATGCGGGCTTCCCGAGTTCGTCCTGGAAGTAGCTCTCGTGCACGAGGCGAGCGAGGTAGTCGATCGTATCGAGCGTGATCAGTCTCGGGTCACGAACGGCATCGGTTGCGTCGAACACGGTGAGCCCGCGTTCGTTCGACCGCTCAGCCAAGGCGGCGATCCCCGACTTGCCGTAGATGCACGCGACCGTGGTCACGTCCTGGGCGGCCCCGCGTGTCGACGCCATCAGTGCGAGCGCGGTTCGGACCGTGTCACCGTCGTCGTCCGCGCATACGAACGCGAATCGGAACTTGGCCGAACCACCCTCGGCGAGAGCAGCCTCCACATCGGAATCACCGTGCTTGTCGGGGGTGGCGACCGCCTGAAGCGTGACGTGCGACTTCAGGTGATGATGCCGCGCGAGCAGGAATCGCCGCAGCGAATCCGCATCGTGAGCCACGATCCCCACGATCGGGCGGGCGCTCTCATCGGTCGAGACGGGCGTCGTGCGAGCGATCTGTAGAACAAGCTGCTCGGCCAGGGGAGAGTCGCCGATCACGGCGACATCGAATGGCGCCTCCCCCCGCGAGAGCTCGCCTCCGATCGTGTCGCCGACGATCTGTCTCGCAGCCATTTCGGCGACGCTGAAGAAGTCGACGTCCAACCCCGGGCGGGCGATCTCAAGGATGCACGGTCGCAGCTGGCGCAGCAGCCCCGGGTCCCCGATATGGACTCGGACCGCGAGAGCGTCCTCCCCGTTGCGGCCGACCTGCTCGACCACGCTCCGGGCCGCTTCCGCGACCGACGCGTTGAGGTCGTCACTTCCGCAGCAGGCGATCAGATGTCGTGCGCGGTCTGCACCCGCTTCCAGAAGGGTCAGCGGATCGGTCGCGTCTCCGATGACGATGCCTGCGCCCCGTCGTGCAAGCGCCTCTGTGTCGAACGAGGGCGTGTTCTCGACGATGGTGAGCCCTTGCTTGTCCTCGCCCGCCAGCACTGAATCCGCCGCCGCCCTACCCAGCTCGCCCAGACCACAGACGATCACATGTCCGTTCATCCGGCGAGCCCTGCTCCGCCGCATCTCGGCGCGAAGGACGTCGAAGATGAGGCCTCCGCCGATGATCGCGGCGGCCGCGAGCGTCATGAAGCGGCCTATCTGAACGGTCCAAGGAACTCCCGGGCCGCCCGCGTTGAACCAGAAGCCCAGAAGACTCTGGTACAGGGCGGTCAGAAGCCTGCCCACATCACTTCCCTCTTCGGGCGGGGCGATGCTCCAGAATCCCGCGATTGAGAGGGCGAGCCCGACGATGGCGACGGTGCCAAGAGCCGTCCACCAGTACCGGCGCGCCAAGCGTCGTGACTTGCTGGGCAACTCGGGCGGCGCGTTGTGCGGCGTTCCAGGCACGGTGTCCCCATTTCCCCGGCGAGGCCTGCGGCCCAAGTGTATCGGAGGGAGGAAGGAGGACGGTGAAGCTTATGATGCGGCGAACCGATAAGATGTAGGGGTACGCCTTGTTACACGAGGCGCCATCCTAGTGGGGGCGAGAGGTGGACGACCCGATTCCCGGGGATCGCGAGACCGGTCACGCCGTGTTCGGCGTGACCGGACACCGGAACCTGCCCTCGAGCCCGTCCCTGCTGGCTCAAGTGCGCGCGGGGCTGTCCGAGCTATCGGAGGATTTCGGCAAGCCGTCGACAGCCTCGGTGATCAGCATGCTGGCCGAAGGTGCCGACACCTTCGCGGCCGAGGAAGCGCTGGCTCGCGGCTGGTCGCTCACCGCGCTCTTGCCGCTGCCATTGGCGACCTACCGCAGCACCTTCTCGCGGGAGGCAGTGCCCCAGCTCGACGCGCTCGTTGCATCGGCCACGCGTGTGGTGGAGCCGGCAGGAATGGTCGCGCCCCCTGAGTGCTACCGTGAGGCGGCGAGCTGGATGCTCGGGGAATGCGATGCGTTGCTCGCCATCTGGGACGGGAGTCCAGCGGGTGATATCGGTGGCACGTCGGACGTCGTGCGAATGGCGAAGGACATGGGGAAGCCAGTCAAAGTCGTGGGGGTCGTGCTTGCCGATGAACTCCCTAACCACTCTCTCGTCTCGCGCGATCCGGTCTCTTGGGGAAGAGGCGACGGCCGCGATGCCTGAGAAGCCGCTGGCGTTCATCAGCTACACGAATGTGGACCCGGATGGTCAAGTGGCGTGCGAGCTAGACGAGGCCTTCTCGAGCGCCGGATTCGAAGTGTGGGCCATGCATCAGACGTGGCGCACTATCGGTCAGTCCTGGCGCGATGTGTATGAGAGCGAACTTCCGCGGGCGCAGGTGATGGTTGCGGTCGTGTCGGCCCACTATCTATCCAAGCCCGAGTGTCTCAACGAGGTGTCCATCGCTCACGGTCAGTTCATCAATGATCGAATACTGCTGTATCCGATCTTCTTGGAACCGCTGAGCACCGCTGGATTGAGCAAGAAGGCAGTCCTCCGTCTCGGGCAGCTGACTCTGGCGGTCGGACGGAATGATGGTCGCCGGCCAACGAAGGCGGAGATCGTTCAAGACGCGGCCGATCTCTTTGCCAAGGCGACGGACAATGCCGTCCCTGCGAGCGGCGCCGATGGCGCCCCCCCGGTGGTGCCTCATCCGAAGCCTGTTGACGTAACCGGCCTGTATACGGTCTCCACTCGCGGCGACGAGGTGCACGTCCAGTTGTCGCGGACCGACCGTCGCGCGCGCAAGATTGCGTCTGTACTCATGAGTCGACACAAGATGCGACCGGACCAGGCGGGTTGCTGGCGAATGACGCGCGCGCAGTTTGAGGGTGCGTTCATGGAAACGGTCACGCAAGTCGCACAGGACGGCTGAACCTGAGAGCGGGGCTCAATGAATCTCGAGGAATTCGGTTCGCGTCTCGCGAGGGCGGTGTCGACGAAGGGCTCCTTCGTTCCCATCCTCGGCTTCGAGGTCTCGACCTCTCCAGTGTGGGCCGATGCCCCGCCGGAATTGGCGGAGCAGTATGGGATGGGGAGTGGCCGTTCTCTTCAGGCGGCCGAGCTGCAGAAGAAGGGGTTGCTCACCTGCATGGTCTCCGAGTCGCTACTCAGCGACCCGGAGAGCCGGGGGTCGGACGATATGGTCGAGGGATTGGCCAGCTACCTGAAGAAGTTCGGCGGCGACAAGCGCAAGTGCGAACTGCCGCAAGGCCACATCCCCGAGTTGGCCGACCTCCAGAGAGACGTCACGTGGTTGGGGTACGCGCTCACCATCGTGTGGGCGCGCTCGTTGGCGGGTAGCCCGCGACCATTGGGTGTCGACTTCGCAGACGAGCCAGCCGACTCGGCATACTACGGGGCATACAACCTCGACGATGCTCTGCGGTCTTGCCTCGACGACTGCCTTCATCTCTGGAGCCTGGAACTCTGGCCTGCCGCAGAGCCGGAAGCGTTGAAGCTCGAATGGGTCTACGAGAAGCTGTTGCTGCTTGCGGCACGGATCTTCGCGCCCCAGGCGGTCGACTTCTGGCAGGACCAAGCGCGTGACGGATTCGCGGACGATCACCGGGACTTCATCGAAGCCCATCGTCGAGGCTGCGGTTGGCAATGGCCGACCGGTGCGGCGGTACCTCAGTTCGTCGCTGCGCAAGCGCTGGAGCCCGGCGTTCGCCTGTCGCACGTCCTTTGGGTCGAAGTGCTGCGGCACCACTGCCTGCTTGCTGGCACGCGCGCGTATCGCACGAGCGAGGAGGTCGCCTTTTTTCTCTCGCTTGACGACCGGCTCGTCGATCTTCCCAACGTGACGGCGGATCCGTTCGAGACCGGGCTCGTGTACCGAGAGCGCATCAGCCGGGGCTCGAAGGCGTTCGCGCAAGACATGGAGACACTTCGTTCTCTGTACGAGTACTGCAGCTCAATGCCCGATGGCTCTCCACGACCTCCGGGTGCGCTTCATCGCGCGCTGGCAAAGCTCGTACGCAAGAGCGATTCGCAGGAGCGGAAGTTGGCGGTACCCGTCGCGCCGACGAACAAGCAGCGACCCCGCGGACTCGCGCAGTCCGGCGTTTGCCGACAGGTCGTTCTGAGTATGTCGCTCGACTTGGAGATGGAGCGCGCCATCGAGATCGAGTACCCACGGTACCGGGTGATGGTGCCGGCCTCGGTTCCGCTCAAGGTGGTTGAGGGATCGGACCCCGGAGCGCCGATCTACGAGAACACGTGGCTTCTGGGCGAGTTTGAGGCCGCCACCTCCGACGGAGCTCGGAATGCCTCGAAGTGGACGCTCGTCAACGAGTTGGATGAACACAAAGACCCGGTAGTCGAACTCGAGGGCGAGGGCCCGCTGATCATCAAGCTTTTCGGGTCTCCCCTTCACGACATCGGGGACACGTCCCAGTTCTCTGCGGGCGAGATCGATTCCTCAAACCCGCTCCCCCTGCGACATCGCGTCGTGGTGGACGAGGGCGACCTTCTAAAGAGGCTGTTCAACCTACTGCCTTCCGGCGTTGGCGGACTGGCGGACAGGGTCTCCGCGTCCGACAAGTTCTTCTTCGGTCAAGATGCCGTGACTTGGAGTGAACGCGCTCCGTTCTTCATGGTGGAAGCGATCGCGGGGACCGGATCTGACCTCGAGGGTGGCGAGGATGTCAGCGAGCGCGCCATCACCGTAGGCAAGGTCGGGCTCGCGGGCGATTCGACACTCAGACGCCTGAGAGTGAGCCGCACCGAAGATCTGGTCGAACCACAGGACATAGCCGGGCTCATCATGCTCAAAGCGACGGAATGAGCGACATGCAGGAGACGAACCCGAACATCGTGATCCCGTTTCCCGGACCGCGTCCGTACACAGAGGCCTTCGCGCACTGGTTCTTCGGTCGCGAGCGTGAGCTCGATCGGGCGGTCGACTACGCGACGAGACAGCGCCTCTCGGTTCTGACGGCCGCCAGCTCATGCGGCAAGACATCGCTCTTGCAGGCAGGGCTCATTCCCCGCCTCAGGTTCATGCGAGTCGACGCAATCGCAAGTGGAGATACCGAAGGCCTCACGGGTTTCCCGCTTCTGTTGAACCAGTGGCTTGGCCGGGTCGGTGCCGAGAGGACTGGCGACTTCGCCAAACTAGTGACTGTCGAGTGCCATCGATACCTCACATCAGCGCTTCCCTGGTACGAGACACTGTCCTTGTCCCTTGACGAGGACGAGAAGAGCCGTGCCGCGGCGAGCACCGAACTGGACGCAGTCCGCGCTGCAGCAGAAGCTGTTGCGGCGCTCGCAGTCGATTCGGGGTTCGCGCAAGTGGTCGATCGCGATGGGATCAAGAGCCTCCTGATGGATTCGGACGTCTGCAGGCGGCACGTCGAGGACTCGGAGACCACGGACCTGCTCCTCAAGCTGTTCTCGTGTGTCACCGCTCCGCTCGGAACGGTGATCGTGATCCTCGACCAGTTTGAGGAGATCCTCAACGACGCGGCTCTCGGCAGGCAGGCTATTCTGGCTGTGGAGTCCACGTACAAGCTCCAGGGTGCGACTGTCGGCCAGATGATCTCGATGCGCGAGGACTCAAGCCACCTGCTCAGACCCCTCGTGGAGCGCGGGACTCTGGGCGACAAGCGCATGCAGAGCATCCAGCCGCTGAGTCCGGAGTCCGTGCAGTCGGTCGTCACGCAGGTTGCCGACGACCTTGGCATCGCCGCCGACGTGGACGCAGTCTCTCGGTTGGTTCGTGCCTTCACCGATACGTCGGAGGTCGGCAGCGGCAAGAGAGACGTCAACCTGCTCGGACTCCAGGTCGTGCTCCAGTCGCTGTTCTCAGGAATGGAACGCGGGAGCAGTCTCGATGTTGCGGCCATCAAGGCGTTCTGTGCGGAGATGGCAGGTGTTGAAACGCTTTCCGCAGCCGGCTTGGATGAGTGGCTTGAACCACACCTCGAAGCGGACAGGGTCACGGGTGGCGACGTGGTGGCCAGGGCGCGGCTCGCCCAAGAAGCCCCTAAGCGTTGGATCTCGAGTTCGCTCGGAGCTGGCAAGACGAATGGCGCCGACAGCGCGTTGCCGGACGAGATCGACGACCTCGACTACGTCGAAGCCTTGGTTCAGCCCATGGTCGCGCGCATGGCGACGTGGCTGGTCACGCCCTCGGGGTTCAAACGCCCCATGACCTTCGGCGAACTGCAGTTGATCTCGTATGACGCCCCGAGGGACAGGGATGACCTCTCCGGTCAGGCGCTGATCGGAGAGGGATGGAGCCTCGCGCGTGTCGAGAGTGTGCTGAAGAACACGTTCCGGGTCGCTCTCTTCAGGCTGGCCGACGTCGGTCACATCTTGAAGATCCGCGGCACCGATCAGGACGCGAGCTACGAACTCGTGCACGATCAGTTCGGCAAGCCGTTGCAGTCATGGGCAGAGGAGTTCCGCGCGACCCCAGAGGCGAACATCGGCGCGCTCTATGCCACCGACGATATCGCATTCCCTTGGGGCAGGAATGACACGACCAGCCCTCGAACGATGCTGGCGCCGAGTGTCGAGACGGTGGACGAAGACGGCGTTCCCGTACTTGAGTGGACGAAGTGGCGCGGCTGCACGATCCATGGTGTCGACTTCTCCGGCCTGACGCTGAGGCACTGCGACCTTTCGCGCACGCTCTTCGTGGATTGCGTCTTCGACTCCACCACGAAGTTCGTGGACTGCGAACTGATCGCCGCGCTCTTCCGAGACTGCTCGTTGTCCGGCACCCGTCTGGAGGGTTGTGATCTCGACAGCGCGGCCATCTCGTCGGGGTGCGTGTTCGACGGGGTTACCATCGAGGGCGGCTCCTTCCGCTTCGCAGAGGCCCGGGGTGCAATCCTGCGGGACTGCCGCTTCGAGGGGACCCCGGGCGCACCGCTCGCGATGCGGAACATCCTGCTCGTCAACTGCTCACTGGAAGGGACTACGGAGTTCACCGAGTGCTCGTTGGACGGCGCGACGATCGGCGCCGAGGCGGAGCGCGGGGACACCGACCAGGACGCCGTCATGCTGACTCCGGGACATGTCTCATTCGAACGCTGTGACCTGAAGGGTGCCGAACTCAGCTCCATGGACTTCGGCGCCCACTCGATGACCCTGGTCGACACGACCGCTCGTGGTGCCGTCTTCACGGAGCTGAAGTTCGACCGGCGCGACCGGGGCGAGGTCGCTGTTCGCTTCGATGATGTGGACCTGACCGGCGCGGTCTTCATCGGTTGCGAATTGAGGCACGCGTCGTTCACCGGTGTCGAGCGTGCGCGCCAAGGGACGAAGCCATCCCTCACTCCGTGTCGCACGCTGGTCATGAAGAGCGCACCCGGGCTGCCAATGGTCCTCGATGACGCGCGCTTCGCTCATCTGGACATGGAGAACTTCAGCTTCGAGAACTGCGTTGTTGAGGATCCGATCACTTTCGCGCACTGCTCCCTCGCGGGCGGCACGATCAGCGCTGATGCCGAGACAGTACCGGCTGCGCCGGCACTCCAGGGCACGCTCACCTTCGAGGAGGACTGTGACCTCACCGCACTCGAGTTCAACGGGCTCGACTTCTCTGACAGCGCGCTTGTCGTAAGGGACTCCGTGGCGGCCAGCATCTACTTCGAGGGTGTCACGCTACCGGTCGCCGCGGCGGGCGCGTGGCGCGCGGAGTTTGCCGGCTGCGTCATGCCGGGCGCGCTCTTCATGTCCTGCGATGTTCACGGGTTGTGGATCCATGGCACGGATGCGCGCCCGGTCGCAATAGCGCCGACGCTCATCGTTCGCGGTGACGGTGACGGTGACACCTTCGGCCACTGCCGATTCGAGAACGCGAACCTGGAGAACTTCACGTTCGCGGGCGTGGTCGTCGACGGCCAGCTTGATTTCATCTCATGTGGTCTGTCAGGTGGGACGATCGCGGGAGACCAAGCCGATCCTGACGCGGGTCAGCTCAGATCAGCCCTCCGTATCTCCGCTCCCCTTCGCTTCACTGGGGGCAGCGAGCTTGCGGCGGTCGAGTTCAACACGGTCCTGTTCGATGGCGGCGAACTCATCGTGGCCGACTCGTCATGCGACGGAATGCTATTCCTCGACGTCGACGCGAAGGCCGCGACGAACGAACCGGTGATCCGCTTCGAGCGGACATCACTGGCGGGAGCGGTCATCCTCGGAAGCCGTATCCACGGCTTGCGGGCCACGGGCGCTGTCGCCGACGGCAGGATGACCAGCGGCTGGGGGCTCACAATACGCTCGCTCGGGAAGTTCGAGACCACGCTTGGCGACGCCGATTTCGAGGGTCTCGACCTCGCGGGGCTGGTCTTACAAGGTGTTGGACTGACCGGACCGGTGCGGTTCCGCCGATGCTCGCTTCTTCGCTCGCGTTTCGCGGGGATCATCGGCGGCACAGCCGATTCGACTGTCGACGTCTACGAGTCCGACTTGCTGTACTCCGACATAGACGACGCCTTGCGAGGTGCTAGGCCCGACGACGACGAGGTCACTCCGGGTCGCTTGCTCAGGATGAAAGGCGGTCAGTGGGACGCAGCGAGCAAGGCGGCCGAGGGACGGAAGCACCTGGCGCAGGAGGCCTGATCCAGCGCCCCTACCTCAGCACCACGCCCTCCGGTACCGTCCGCTCGTTGAATGACCCGGTGAGCTGTCGCGCATAGGCACCCTGTCCGGCGGACACGACTGTGTCCCCGACGCGCGGCGGCGGCATGCTGACGCCCACCCCGATCGTGTCGAGCCCGGTGTTCGCAGAGCCGTAGACGTCGCATGCGACCACGTCCTGCGCGCGTTCGCTCACGGCGGCCCCATCGCGCAGCAGCGCGAACGGTGCGCGGCTCGGCCTGCACGGCACCGGTGTGGCGGTGTCGAGCACGACGATGAGTCGATCGGCGAGCACGGGGTGTGACTTCACGGCG
>Ga0209748_1000480_pt1 | contig 21189 bp, 22 predicted proteins | sample BarGraIncu00421A_FD_185490 | JGI IMG/M metagenome (GOLD analysis project Ga0209748, IMG submission 185490) | Arctic peat soil microbial communities from Barrow, Alaska - Barrow Graham LP Incubations 004-21A (SPAdes) (version 2) | ecosystem: Environmental > Terrestrial > Soil > Wetlands > Peat... | reverse complement strand
GTTTTAAAATAAAAAAGTCAGGTGTAATCAAACGATTTAAGGCTGGCAAAAGCCATATTCTCAATAAAAAAAGCCGTAAGAGAAAAAGAAGTCTTAGACAAGCCACAGGTTTAGCACCTGGTGACGCTAAGGTTGTTAAGAAAATGCTTTGTAAGTAATTTTGAAGATAGGAGGAATTAATAATGCGAATTAAAAAAGGCGTCAATGCCAAAAAGAAACATAAGAAAATACTTAAACTTGCAAAAGGCTATTATGGTGCCAGAAGCAAGTTATTTAGAACAGCCAATGAAGCTGTTATGCGAGCACAACGATCTTCATATATAGGCCGTAAAGAAAAGAAAAGAAATTTCAGAAGGCTTTGGATTACTCGAATTAATGCCGGTACAAGAATGTTCGACCTAAGTTACAGCAAATTTATGTTTGGTTTAAAACAAGCAGGTGTAGAAATTGATCGTAAAATCTTAGCCGATTTAGCGATGAATGATATTAATGCTTTTAAAGATTTAGTTGAAGTATCAAAGAAAAACATTAACTAATAATTTCAAAAAAACTTCTCAAAAGATAGTCCAAATTTGGGAAGTTTTTTTTATTTTATATTGTTATTGCTTTTTTTATTTAGCGTGTTAGAATATGTATGATTAGTAAATATATATTCAGTGGAGAACAGGGAATGGTAGAAAAAACACGACGGAAGTTTAATCACTTTTTGATTCATCGGTCACCGACAGAAATATTAATTTCCGGGTTTGCTGTTGTTATTCTTTTTGGAGCATCCATACTGACACTTCCAATTGCAACTCAATCAGGTGAAAGTGCAAGTTTTATTAATGCGCTTTTCACATCAACCTCAGCCGTTTGCGTGACAGGCTTAGTTGTTGTGGATACCGGAACCTACTGGAGTATTTTTGGTCAGGTTGTCATTATTTGTTTGATACAAATCGGTGGTTTGGGTTTCATGTCATTTGCAACCATGTTTTTTGTTTTGGCAGGAAAGAAGATCAACATAAGGAATCGTTTATTGATCCAATCATCTGTTAATACGGATTCCCTTTCAGGTATCGTAAAATTTGCAAAGTATATTTTTATTTCATCTTTTGTTATAGAAGCCGTTGGGGCTTTGCTTTTAGCCATTGTTTTTATTCCTGAATATGGGTTTTCAACTGGCACAGGTTATAGTCTTTTCCATGCCATTTCTTCTTTTTGTAATGCTGGTTTTGACTTATTTGGCAATTATTCAAGTTTAACAAAATATGTTGATAATTATATCGTGAATTTTGCGATTTGTGCAATGATTATTTTAGGTGGTTTAGGGTTCGCTGTTACCAGTGACCTGATTTTTGTTCGTAAATTTAAAAAGATGAGTATGCATTCAAAACTTGTCCTGACGATTACCGCATTATTATTGGCCATTGGCTTTATTTTCTTTTTTATTTTTGAATTCAATAATCCTAAAACCATGGGAAATCTATCCCTTCATGGAAAGTTTTTAGCTTCTTTTTTCCAATCGGTTACACCAAGAACCGCCGGTAGCAATACCATAGACATCGCTGCGTTAACCACGCCATCCATATTTTTAACTATGTTACTGATGTTTGTCGGTGCATCTCCCGGATCAACCGGTGGTGGTGTTAAAACTACCACACTGGGAATTATTGTATTGACAGTCGTTTCCGTTCTTCTCGGTAAGAAAGATGTTGTGGCATTTAAACGCACTATCATAGGTCCTCTTATTCGCCGTGCTATTTCAATTTTAGTTATTGCTACAGGACTTGTTATTCTAATGATCTTTGTGTTATTATGTACAGAGCCTGGAGTTGCTTTTGAAAGGGTCGTTTTTGAAGTGTTGTCGGCTTTTGGAACCGTTGGATTATCAATGGGATTGACCCCTGACTTATCAATTGGAGGAAAAATAGCCATTAGTATTACTATGTTTGTTGGCCGATTAGGACCTCTAACCATAGCCTACGCAATCACTCAAAGTGAAAAACGTTCACGTGAAAATGTAGGAAACTTTAAATTACCTGAAGGTAATATTATGATTGGCTAGAGGAGGAATAATAATTGAAAGAAAAACAGTTTGCAGTTCTGGGTTTAGGTCGTTTTGGTGAAGCACTTGCCATTACTCTCAGTGAATTGGGTTGTAATGTTATTGTTGTCGACAAGGACGCAGATAAGATCCAAAATATTGCAAATTTGGTAACCTATGCTGTCCAGGCAGATGTTTCAGACATTAATGCCTTGAAATCCATTGGTCTGAAAAATGTTGATGCGGTTGTGGTTTCAATTACTTCAGATATTAACAGCAGTATTATGGGAATTGTTAATGCACAGGAACTTGGAATCAATGAAATTTATGGGAAAGCTAATAATGCTCAACATGAAAAAGTCCTTTTAAAATTAGGCGTAAAAAAAGTCTTTTCTCCAGAGCGTGATATGGGCGAACGTGTGGCTCATAATCTTTTTTCCGGGGATTTTATTGATATTTTAGAACTTGACACCAATCATTCCATTGTCGAAGTTGAAATCCTGCATGCCTGGGAAGGAAAAACCCTTGAAGAGCTTGATCTAAGATCAGACTATGGCTTAAATGTCATCGCCATTCGGACCCTGGATGTTTTGAATGCGTCACCACTTGCTTCAAATGTAATTAACCATGGTGACAAGCTTATTGTTATGGGAGAAAATAAATCAATCAATGGAATCAATAAATTGTCTAAAAAAGATCATTAATTTTGAAGAACACCCTGTCATTACATCTCGTAATAATGAAAAATTAAAATATCTTCGTAAACTTGGAAATAAGCCATTCAGAGATAGTGAAAATGTTTTTTCCATTGAAGGAACCAAGCTTTTTTCAGAAGCATTCCATAGTCAAATGATTTTCAGACAGATCTTCATTACTGAAAAGTGGTTTGACTCTCAAAACGAAAGTATTCAAGATTCAATTGCGTTATTAAATGCAATTGGTATCTCAATTGTCGTGGTTATGGATGAAATTTTTAATTCAATTTCAACCATGCAACAATCTGAAGGCATTATTTGTATTGCAAATAAAATTGAATTTGAGCCATCCGATTTTATGAAATATGTTCTTCTTGATGATGTCCAGGACCCTTTTAATGTTGGAACGATTATTAGAACAGCGGATGCGGCCGGCATTGATTGTGTGATTACTTCCAGGAAAACTGCGGATATTTACAATGAAAAGGTCCTGCGCGGATCCATGGGATCAGTTTTTCATATTCCGGTTCTTCAGGTTGACTCATTAACAGAGTATGCGAAAGCTCTAAAAAATAAAAAGGTTAAAATCATTGGAACCTCCCTTGAGGGAGAAGATTTATGGCAACGACAACCCATAGAACCACCTTTTGGAATTGTCATGGGTAATGAATCCCAAGGCATGTCTCATGAAATGGCTCAGCTATGTGATATCCTTTTAAAAATACCGATTCTGGGAAATGCAGAATCCCTGAATGTTTCCACTGCTGCTGGGATTATTTTATACGATATCCTTCGAGAGAATGTTTTAAATTAAATAAAGTAAAAACCATGAAAGAGCAAGTAAATAAAAATCTGACATTATAGAGAAAAAATCCTTGGCTGAAAGATTTTATGTTTGAATTTATTGAAGTTCACTCCGGAGTTTTAATTGTGAAACCACTTTAGGTTGTCTAGCAATTAACGTTAATTGCGTTAAAATTTTAAGCGAATACAAATTTGTATTAATTTAGGTGGTACCGCGGAATTATTTCGTCCTTTTTAAGGGCGTTTTTTTATATTTAAAAATAAGGAGAAACAAATGGAATTAGAACTTAACCAATTAAGAGATCAATGCTTAGCTGACCTTAATGATGTTAATGAATTGAAAATCCTGGATAATGTCAGAATAAAATATTTGGGTAAAAAGGGTGCCCTTACCATTGCTTTAAAAGGTATGGGAAAACTTTCCAAGGAAGAACGCCCTATTATTGGAAAATTAGGAAACGAAGTCCGAGAAGAAATTGAAAAGGCCTTGTCTCATCAAAAGCAGGTCCTTGAAAAAAAAGAAATCGATGCTCGGATCAAAAAAGAAGGGATTGACGTTTCTCTGCCCGGGAAAAAACATTTGGCAGGGCAACTGCATCCGTTAACCACTACCATCAATGAACTTAAAGAAATTTTCCTGGGAATGGGCTTTTCGATTGCCGAAGGACCGGAAATTGAATGGGCAAAATATAATTTTGACTTTCTGAATGTCCCTCTGGATCATTCTGCCCGGGATCTCCAGGATACTTTTTATTATGAGGATGACATTGTTCTGAGAACACAAACCTCACCGGTTCAGGTACGGGTAATGGAAAATCAAAAGCCTCCACTACGTATTATTTCTCCTGGAAGAGTATATCGTTCAGACGCTATTGATGCCACACATTCGCCGGTTTTTCATCAAATGGAAGGCCTTGTGATTGATAAAGGCATTACCATGAGTGATCTGAAAGGAACCATGGATATGTTTGCCAAAAAATTATTCGGTGAACAGACAAAAACAAGATTCAGACCGCATCAATTTTATTTCACTGAGCCAAGTGCTGAAATGGATGTGACGTGTTTTAAATGCGGGGGCGCTGGCTGCAGGGTATGCAGTAACACCGGCTGGATCGAAATCCTGGGATGTGGCATGGTACACCCCAATGTTCTGAGGCTTTGCGGGATTGACCCGGAAGTATACAGTGGTTTTGCTTTTGGTATGGGCCTCGACCGGATTACCATGATCAGATATGGGATTAATGATTTACGATTATTATTCGAAAACGATTTGCGTTTTTTATCACAATTTAAATAGGAGGTTCAATAAATGTTAGTTTCACTTAATTGGTTAAAAGAATATGTTGATATTAAAGGATCTCCCTATGAGTTTGGGGAAGCTCTTACCATGTCAGGAACAAATGTCGAAACCTTTGCCGTTGTTTCAGAGAATATATCGGATATTTATACCGGCAAAATAATAAAAATTGCAAACCACCCCAATGCGGATAAGCTGGTGGTTTGCACCGTTGATTTCGGAACCGAAAAACGCATTATTGTCACTGCGGCAAAAAATGTTTTCGAAGGTGCTGTTGTTCCAGTTGCAGTTGATGGCGCTGTTATTGCTGATGGTACAAAATTAGGGGTCAGTGATTTTAGGGGAGTCGAATCTTATGGAATGTTTTGTTCCATTGAAGAGCTCGGCATGAACCCTGATTTATTTTCCAAAGAAATTATGGAAGGTATTTATCTTTTACCTGAAGGCACCCCTTCTGGGATAGATATAAAAGAATTACTTTGGCTGGATGATTTAATCATTGATGTTGAGCTTACCGCCAACCGTGCGGATTGCCAATCGATTATCGGTATTGCCAGGGAATCTGCTGCTACCCTGAATCTGCCAATGCAAGGATATAAATCATATTCTAACGTTGAAACATCTGATGCGATTTCACAGTATTTAAATGTGACTGTTGAAAGTGACCTTTGTGAGCGATATGTTGCTAAGATGCTGAAGGTTAAGAAAATTGAAGCATCACCATTATGGATCCAGGTTAAATTACTGAATAGCGGTGTAAGGCCCATTAATAATATTGTGGATGTTACAAATTATGTCATGCTTGAATTGGGTCAACCCCTTCATGCCTTTGATTATGAAAGCCTTCATTCAGATAAAATCGTGATTAAAACAACCACGGACAAAAAAATGGTAACTTTGGATGCTAAAGAACGTGAGCTTGATCCATCGATGCTGATGATCACCAATGGCACCACACCTGTGGCCATTGCCGGGATTATGGGGGGAGAGAACTCTGAGATTACTGAAACCACACAACAAGTTGTTTTAGAATCGGCCTGCTTTAATAAAAGCAGTATCCGTTTAACCGCAAAAAAATTAGGGCTTCGTACCGAAGCTTCAGTACGATTTGAAAAAGGAGTTGATCCTGAATTAGCTATGGCTGCCGCAATGCGGGCCACATGGTTACTGGAAGAAATCGGTGCCTGCGAAGTGACAGAAGGCCTTATTGATGTCTATCCTGATCCTGTTATTCCAAGAAAGATTTCCCTGGAAGTTGACTGGGTCAACCGTTTTATTGGCATCAATCTTTCTAAGTCAGAAATGGCGGCGTTGCTCAAACGTTTATTTTTTAAAGTATCCAATGTTGGTACCGGGATTTTAGAAATTGAAGTGCCCAGCTTCAGGCAGGATATTGAAGCAAAAGAAGACTTAGCTGAAGAAGTTGCCCGAATGTTCGGTTATGATAATATTCCCAGTACGATTATGGGCGGTACAACCATGATCGGTGGAAAGACAGCTGTTCAAAAGTATGAGGACGACCTGAAAACCATTTTGGTTGGTCAGGGGTATTTTGAAACGCTGACCACCTCTTTCACCAGTGAAAAGCGACTTTTAGGACTAAATAGTTCTATGCCACTGGATTTGGTACCCTTGATTAACCCATTAGGCGAAGAAAATAGTATTATGCGTCCTTCACTGGTTGGTCATCAGCTTGAAGTGATTTCTTTGAATTATCATCAAAAAAATCCTTTTGGTCGATTTTTTGAAGTTTCAAATACTTACCGTAAAAATAAAATCAAAGGCGAGCTTCCTATTGAAGAAAAAAAGTTGGTCTTAAGTACCTATGGCAATGATGATTATTTTGAATTAAAAGGAATGATTGAGCTTTTATTGGCCCACACCGGTATTAAGAATCCTGCTTTTACTGCAGGAGGATCTGAATTTTTACATCCTGGACGCCGGGCGCTGATTGTTGTTGATGATTTGATTCTGGGTGAAATCGGTGAAATCCATCCTATCGTTGTCAAAAATTATGAGTTACCCAAACGAACTTATGTCTGTGAAATATCCTTTAACGCCTTGTATGCATGCAGAGCAACGGATGAAAAATTTGTTGAGCTTCCTAAATTTCCAGGGTCAAATCGTGACTTAGCCATTCAGCTTCTGGAAACCATTCCGGCGGCTTCGGTTAATGACATCATTCGAAAAAACGGCGGGTCTATTCTGGAAAGCATTGAATTATTTGATATTTATACCGGAGAGCAAATTCCTGAAGGCTATAAGAGCCTTGCCTATGCATTGAATTTCAGAAATAAAGAAAGAACCCTTAATGACGATGATATTAATCCTGTGGTTGAGCGCATATTAGCAGAATTAAAAAGCTTGTTGAATGCTCAACTCCGAGAATAATCAGTACCAACCGTGAATAACATCAATTTAAATCGAAATCTCATTGCACTTTTACAACTCGATGGGATTGGCCGCAAAAAAGCAAAGACCATCCTTGAACAAATTCAACAACCGGAGAATTTAACATTTGGTGAAATGCTTGAGGTTGGAAAAGAACTTAATCTTATTTCAACGACTATGGGAACGGAACCCCTTAAAAAAGCCACTGCCGCTGCGGACACCATTATCGAAATAAATGATAAGAACGATATTAAAATGCTTTCTTGTTTTGATGAAAAGTATCCTGATTCCCTGGTTTTTGAAGACTCCCCGTTGATGCTTTACTATCAGGGAAACCTAAAACTTTTAAAAAGCGAAAATCGAGTTGCCGTTATTGGGAGCCGAAAGGCAAGCTTAAAGGGCATGAAATTTGCCCGGAACACTGGTGAATTTTTGGCAGATCAGGATTTTGTGGTCATTAGCGGGCTGGCGGTAGGCTGCGATTCAGCGGGACACCTTGGTTGTTTAAAAGCCGGAGGAAAAACAGTGGCTTTTTTGCCTTCAGGGCTTCTTAATGTTTATCCGTCCGAAAACGCGGGATTGGCAAAGAAAATTTTAGATAACGATGGGTGCCTGTTATCAGAATACAGCCATCAGGAAACCATTGTTCCCTATAAATTCATTGAACGGGATCGACTCCAGGCGGGCAGTTGCAATTTCTTAATTGTTTCAGAATTTTCATCTAAAAGCGGAACCATTCATACCCTGAACTTTGCAAAGAAGTATCACAAGAAAATTTTTACCACCCAAATGATTTATGAACAGTCAATAAAAGGGTTTCAGGAACTCAATAATCGGAAAATTTCCTATGAGGTTCTGGAAGAGCAGACACTACGTAACTTAATAAAAAAATATAAAAATAATAAATCATTTGTATTTTTATAAGATATTACTTATAATAGAGTCAAGAATAAAGAATAGAATTTTATTTATTACAGGAGGAAAAAGATGCCTGAACAAAAGATAATCGAATTACGCATTTTAGATACGGAATTTACATTAAAGGCAAAAGACAATGAAGAACAAATTAAACTTATTTCAACTTATGTGAATAATGAATTAGAAAGCGTAAGAGTTGCTAATCCATTTACAAATCATATTCGAGTTGCCATTCTTGGATGCATGAATATTACAGAAAAATTATTTACTGCACAAGAAGAAGCTAAAATGAGCGAACAGGAAAAAATTAAAGAAATTGGTGCTATCAATTTAATCAAAGAAGAACTCGCTGCTGCCAATAGTCTTTTTGAAAAAGAAAAAGTTAAGACGATTATTTTAGCTGATGAGAAAGCGCTTCTCCAAGCTGAGATTGATGAACAAAATGAATTACTAAACCAATACCGGGAACATTTAAGACAAAGTAAAGTTGAAAGCGAAACAAATCGAAAAACCATATTAGAACTGCAGAATCAACTTTTCGAGAGCCAGATTGAATTAGTTAAAGTTAATAAAAACCACATTGAAAAAGATATTTTTAAAAGTATTGAAGACAAGATAAAAATCGACTAATCTGTTTAAAATTCAAATAAAAAAAGATGCATTGCGCATCTTTTTTTTTATTTAAACTTTCGGATTAAACCGGTAACTTTTCCAAGAACTCTAATCTCTTGTTCATTAAAAAAGGTCGGCTCCATTGTCTTGTTCTCAGGTTGGAGGCGAATCTTATTATTTTCATAAAATATTTTTTTTACGGTTGCCTCATTTTGCTCAAGAATCATTGCCACAACGATTTCCCCGCTGGCTGCTGCCTGTGTTCTATGGACAATGATATGATCACCATCTAAAATCCCAGCTTCCACCATACTAAAACCCTGAACCTTCAGAATAAAAGAGTCTTCATTTCCCACAAAATCTAAAGGCAATGGGAAAACATCCGTGATATTTTCAGTTGCCAGAATTGGTTCACCAGCAGTAACGCACCCTAAAATCGGGAGAGAAATAATTGTTTTTCTCTCAAACAAAGCAGTAAAAGTCTCATTTGGATCATGGCATATAATCTCTATAGCCCTTGTTTTAGTTGAGTCACGTTTAATGTACCCAAATTCTTCCAATTGCTTTAAATAACCATGAACCGTTGAGGTTGATTTTAAATTGACTGCTACACAAATTTCACGTACCGAAGGTGGGTAGTTTTTTTCACGTATTTGTGTTTTTATATATTTGAGAACCTCATATTGCCGAGTATTTAAATCTTCATACATATTTTTACCTCCAATTTTGTTTCTTGGACGTATTATAGCATACCATTTACAAAAAAACAAACATTAGTTCTACTTATTCTTCCGGCTCAAATTGTGATAAAGGATTGTGATTTAAAGTATCCCGCAGGAGCTCTTCATCAACATGTGTGTATATTTGCGTGGTTGACACATTCTGATGGCCTAAAATCTCTTGAACCGAGCGGATATCAGCTTTGCCATACTTAAACATAAGGGTTGCTGCCGTATGCCTGAGCTTATGAACACTAATTTCATCTGTATTAAGGCCACAAACAGCTAAGTGCTTTTTAACCAAATGCTGAACAGCCCGGTTACTGATGACCGTGTTTTGCTGGCTTAAAAATAAAAAGGGGGAGTCAATTTCGGCGCGAACGAGAAGATAGTGCTGAATGGCTTTTAAACAGGCATGATTTAAATAAACAGTCCGCTCTTTATCACCTTTTCCAATGAGTCGAAGAGAATCATTTTTTATATCGGTTATTTTTATTTGGGTCAATTCAGAAAGACGCATACCACAGTTTAAAAAGAGGGTAATGATGGCAAAATCCCTTTCCTTATGTCGGCCTTTAATCCCTTTAAGAAGATCGACCGCTTCATCCCATTCTAAATAGCGTGCATTTCGGGCCTGGAGTTTGGGCATTTCAAGATCAGTCACAGGATTGGGTCCAAAATATTTTTGTTTATTACATAGGTAGTTAAAAAATGATCGTAAAGTCGAAACTTTACGGCTACGGGCAAAGTCTGAATTATGGCGTTCTTTGCTTGAGAAAGAAAGAAAAGCATAGAGAATACCTAAGTCAATGGTTTTTAATTGATCAACGCAAATATCATTAATTGGAATCTCATCAAATAGTTCTGATTGAGGAACCATTGCAAGGTAGCGTTTTAGAAATCGAAAAAATAAAACTAAATCATAACGATATGCCTGGGCAGATTTTTCAGAAAATCCACGGATGGTCACAATATAATTTAAAAACTCATCAATTATTTTACTTTCAGTTAATGGATTGGCAATAGGATTGGCAACCGTCATAATAAAATCTCCTTGATTATGGAATTTTTCAAATATATTTCAATTAACTATCATAATATATTATAAGTTAAACATTTAATTTGAAACTCATTATAACATGATTTAACTCTTTTGTCACGAAACTTACATTTCGTGACAAAAGTGATATTGCTTTAAATTGGTTAATTCCACAATTTAATAATCTACACCACACTCGGAATCAATTAATTCCGAAATATGGTTGATCTTATTATTTTTTAACCCATACAAAAGTTTTATGGTTATGTTTCACAATCCTCCATTAATCAATTCAGATATTTTAAGATTAATGACCTTCAAAGAAGGCCTGTTAAAGATCAGGCTTTAGCGAAATAACTGGAATTTAATTATTTCCATTATATCCGTTACCTTTTTAAATCTTGCTGAATCAATAAGATCATCGCCTCCGTCAAATTGTGAGACAAAATCATCTACATCGTTCTTTATATATCCCAAAACATCATCTTCATTCAGGCCCTGATCTTCCAGCAAGTCTATATAGTCGTCATAGCAAATGTCTTTTAATCCGATATTCACATGTTTGTGGTGCATAAACAAAACGCAACGGTCATCGAAGAATATCGAAGATAAGTCTGAGGCAATATCTCCTGACTCTGTTGTTCGTTTAATAACTCTAAAAATCATTTCCGCCACAGCATTAACCATTGTTGCGTTAATGAGATGATCGTATCCATCAATCTTAGAACTAAATGAATTCACATCGTTTCTCACTTGATCCAAAATATCATTCTCGGTCATGTCCTGCTTGGTTAGCAGTTCAATGTAAGGCTCGTAACTAATGTCCCCTACTACCCCACAAATACCTTGACCCTGCTGTTCTAAAAATAGGATGCAACGCCAATCATAGAATTTAACAGAGAGCTTGGGGGTATTCTCGTTTGCCGATGTGTCTTTTATCTTGCCAACGGCAATGGCCTCTGGCTGCATGGGCATCTCTGAAACACTATTGTTATCATTGGGCGAAATAAGCTGTATAATACCAGAATCATCAATACACTTAATATCTTGATTATCGGCTTCAGAGGGATCATCAATTTCCGACATCTCATCTTTTAACAGTGCATAAGCATCCTCATAATTATCCGCGTCAACTTCAAAAAGAAGGGTTCGTATCTCAACCACGTTTAGTTTGAAACTCATTCTAATTCTCCAAGCCGTGTCAGGTGGCCAACCGCTTAATTGTTAAGTCATTAAATAAGGTTACCATACGTGTGATCCTCAAGTTTTACATAAGGAATAAATGGCGACAAACTGTCATTTATTCCTTAATTGCATTATACATCGATTTTCCGGCAAGTCAATAAAAAGCAGCAAACATACGATTTTCTGCCTCAACAGGACATTCTCTAGAATTATAATTTAGAATTTTTTTCAATTTATTGAATTTAGTCAATTTCAGGAAGAAGAAACAACAGGGATGAAAATGTCCGAGCTATCGCAAAAAAATATTTGCCGTTGTCATAAAGAAGCCTTTATGACAACGACAAAATGAAAAGGCTGAACTTATCATCAAGTCATTCAAATTCATAGCTTGTTAATCCTTGAATCCGCAATATTTAACTAACTTCGCTTCTTTAGGAAAATCCCATCAACCAGAATCGTCGTTCCGAACAAATTTTTCTTGAGGGTGAAATGAAGCGTTTGAGCTATTACCTTTGCATTTTTACTAATATAAAGGGTAATATCATTCTGTCGATAAACATTGAATAATTCTGTCTTATCAGGTGTTATGAGATTCACTTCAGAAATTTCAAAAGTTGGACAACAGCCACCACCAGTGGAACTGATTTCAAGTGTTAAAACATTTTTTCTTTTTCTTTTCATATAATCCAGGACAGGTTGGTCAATTTCCATTTTATAAGATTTGTTCATCTCCATATCTCCAATTTCTTTTTAACAATAATTCTTGTTTTAAGTCTCTTTGGATTTTAAGAATCAAATTCTCGTTCAACTAAATATTTTTGTAATCACCGGTAATGACTTTGTATCTTTTTTCATAGTTTTATCATACAATTTTACAATTATTAGTGATAAACAGAATCCTATTATTCCACCGCCTACTTGAAACGGAGCCAAAGGCAGTCCTAACTCATTTGCAATAAACCAACCAACAGCTGTTCCTGCCACAGCAGCTACTATAGGTAAAATATAAACCACAAATGCCGCTATAACCATACTCGTATTGTGCACCACAAATGCTACTCTTTGTCCCGGTTTAGCCGAAATTGTATTTTGAACATCCATCATAATGGCATTATCCCCTGGGCATGCACCACAGTTTTCACAATCTCCGTGTCTCGCCGCTTTAACTTTTGCCAAATTCCCATTTGCTTCAATAACAACTCCAAATTCTTCTAGTTTCAAACTCTATTTCCTCCTATTAATTTGTATATCATTTATTTTTCACTGAACCATTACACCAATTTATTTTAGATTAAACGGTTTTAAGAACTTATCCACTTCAATTGGCTTGCCATCTTTATCATCTACTTTTACTTTGGCAAAAACCCAACCTTCCACCTTTGTAGGATCGACCCCAGCATCAATAAATAGTTGTGGGTTTAAAGCAAAGACAATGTCTTTGTCATTGGTACTCATGTCCTTTGCCCATTCAAACATGTTTCCATCGCCAAGATCTACTCCGTAATGATCAAGAGCTGTATGATACTTGATATGATCACGTTTTAGATTTACTATTTGTTCATAGGATGCAAGTGGTGTGACTTCACCCTTATAGGTCAATTTTTCATCACCTAATGCTGTACCCACCATGATCTTATCGCCAATAACCATGCCTGCCGGGAGTTTGGTGACATCAAGACCTGCATTAATGAATAGCTTTGAATCAAATTCAAGCATCACATCATGTGGCGGACCGCTGCTGTAATCTTTACTCCAAATAAAACGTGCTGTTCCATCAGGAGCAGTTAAAGCCCATCCCCCATTCATTTCATCTGCTGCAATTTTATCGGGAATGGCACTGAGCACCTCATTAAATGAAGTGATGGATGTCTTTCCAACAATATCCGTCTGTTGGCAACCTGATAAAACAATCAATAATAATGCCGCTGCTCCTGCTAAAAATATTTTCTTTTTCATATACTTCTCTCCTTCAATTTGAAATTTATTTATTTAAGGCTTGAAACTTTTTAATCTGAGTGCGTTGGTGAGTACCGATACAGAACTAAGTGACATGGCAGCAGCCGCAAAAATCGGATTTAATAATGGACCGCCAAAAAGATAAAGGAGTCCGGCCGCAATGGGAATCCCGGCAACGTTATAACCAAATGCCCAGATAAGGTTTTGTTTAATATTGCGAATCGTGCTTTTGCTGAGTTTAATTGCCGTTGGAACATCCATGAGATCACTTCTCATCAGCACAATGTCCGCTGATTCCATGGCTACATCGGTACCGGAGCCAATGGCAATGCCTATGTCTGCCTGTACCAATGCCGGAGCATCGTTAATGCCATCTCCAACCATGGCCACTTTTCTGCCTTCTGCCTGGAGCTTTTTAACTTCATTTGATTTATCCTGAGGTAATACTTCTGCCAAAACCCGATCAATGCCAACCTGTTTTGCAATGGCTTCAGCCGTTTTTCGATTGTCACCTGTGATCATGGCAACTTCAATGCCCATTTCATGGAGCTTGGCAATCGCTGCTTTACTGCTTGCTTTCACAACATCTGCTACTGCAATAATACCGGATAATTTGCCATCCATAGCAATACATGGGGGTTTTGCCTTCTTCTGCCAATCTGTCCGACTCATCTTCCAAGGTGATCAGCAAGATACTGTTCTCTTCCATCATCTTTCTGTTGCCAAGCAGTACACGGGAACCGTCGAATTCAACTTCGATACCATACCCGGGAATCGCCTTGAATTTTTCAATTTTAAGAGTTTCAAGGTTTTCTTTTTCTGCACCTCTTACAATCGCTTCACCCAGCGGGTGTTCTGAACCCTTTTCAGCTGAAGCCGCAATTTGAAGCAACCAATTTTTTTCAATACCAGAAGTTGTAATAATATCCGTTACTTCTGGCTTTCCTTCGGTAATGGTACCTGTTTTATCAAAAACAATGGTGTTGATTTTATGGGTGGTTTCTAAAGCTTCTCCCCCTTTAATCAAAATACCATGCTCTGCGCCCTTTCCTGTTCCAACCATAATTGCAGTTGGAGTAGCCAGGCCAAGCGCACATGGGCAGGCGATTACCAAAACCGAAATGAAAATAGTCATTGAAAACACTAAAGAGTGACCAGTAAAAAACCAGCCGGAAAAGGCAAGAACAGCGATTACAAATACGATGGGGACGAAATAGCTGGATACGATATCTGCCAACTGGGCGATTGGTGCTTTTGAACCCTGGGCATCTTCAACCAGTTTAATGATTTGTGCAAGGGCTGTGTCGCCGCCGATTTTTGTTGCTCTGAATTTTATACTCCCATTTTTATTGATACTGGCAGCAAACACCGCATCACCTGATTTTTTATCAATGGGCATGCTTTCTCCCGTAAGCATGGATTCATCAATGGCTGTGTTTCCCTCGATGACAATCCCGTCAACCGGAATTTTCCCACCTGGTTTTACCAAAATCACATCATCAATCTCCACATCGTCAATAGGAGTTTCAAGTTCGATACCATCACGAATAACAATAGCAGTTTTAGGGGCAAGTCCCATCAGCTTTTTGATGGCTTCTGATGTTTTTCCTTTGGATACCGCTTCTAGGTATTTTCCTAACAGTATCAAGGTTATAATAACCCCGGCAGTTTCAAAGTATAAATCCTGGACTGCCCCAAAATTACCTAATAGTATCTGATAAACAGAATAGAGGCTGTAAAGAATTGCTGCCGATGTTCCCATTGCAATCAATGAATCCATATTGGGACTGCGTTGAATGAGAGCTTTAAAACCGACTGAATAAAATCGATTGCCAGCCATAATAATTGGAATAACCAGGATAATTTCTACCAGGGCATAGCTGAGCGGATACTGCATGGGCTCTAAAAAGCTTGGAATGGGTAATCGTAACCACGAGATCATGGCACCCATTGCCAGATAAAGAAGGGGTACTGCAAACGAAGCTGATAAAATAAGCTTTGTTTTAAGTATTCGTATTGCTTTTTGCTTCCGTAGTTTATCCTCATCGATTGCACTTTTTTTCTCTATTTCAAGGGCTTGATACCCGGCTTTTTCAATTGCCTGTCGGATAGCCGACAGTTTTACTTGCTGTGAATCGTAGTGAACGGTTGCTTTTTCAGTCGCCAGATTAACGGATGCACTTGTTACCCCTTCAAGTTTTCCCAAAACTCTTTCAATTCGAGATGCACATACTGCGCAGGTCATCCCGCCAATGGGGATGGTGACTTCACTTTGCGTGGAAATTTCCACTGTTCCGTATCCTGCCTTTTCAACTGCCTCTTTGATATTTTTTCTTGAGGTTTTAGTCTTATCGTATGCAACAGATAGGTTCTCCGTAGCAAAATTAACTGATGCACTGGCTATACCATCAATCTTATTGACAACTTTTTCAACTCTGGCCGCACAGGCTGCACAGGTCATTCCTGTTATTTTGACCGTTTCTTTGTTCATTATATTCCCCTCACTTTAGTGTCTTGTTTGAATTTTCATTTTTTTAAGATTCTTTATTCATTTATTGGAGCTGAACGGCTATTGCTGAAATATTCATAGATATTTTATTGGTTTATATCGTCGACAACGGTAATCGTGCTTCCCACCATTCCCATCCAGCAGGAATAAACAATTTTACCTGACGCAGTCGGTGTAAATTCAACTACATTTTCTCCAACAATCAGTTTTTTCTCAACATTATAGTCTCTGATGAGCATTTTATTATTACAACTACTCAGATCACCGTTATTTGCAGTAATTGTCCATTTAACCGGGATACCCTTTTGAACGATAATCGGATCATAAATGCCATTATCCAGGGTTGTTGCCACTGTTTGAACACCATCGCTAACGATAGCCTTTGCAGTGCCATTTGCATTGTCAGAGGAACTGCCCGTGCTCGGCTGTGTTTTTGTATTTTGAGCGTTACTGCTTGACTGGGTTTGTGAGGGATTCGAATTTACAGAATTTTCTCCCGATGTTCCAAAAATTCTGCTGCAACCGGAAAATACCACGATCCCGATGACGATTATTGCTAAAACGCTTCCTACTAAATAAAATGATTTTTTCATTTTTGTTAACTCCTTTAATATTTCTTTCTCTTATTTTTTTAATTAACTATCGTTATATTGCTCTTAATCATCCCCATCCAGCAACTATGGGGTACGTTTCCTGTTTCAGTAGGAGTGAATTCTATCAAATTGTCACCTTCTGCTAATTTCTTTTGAATATTGTACATAGGAACGAGAATTTGATTGTTACATCCATTTCAAAATCCTCCCTTTCACTTCTTGTCTGTACATATAATATCAGTAAGTTTTGTAGAACTTATGGAGATGCATACCAGATCAAAAGAAAATGGCGGTGCAACCCCGAACACACTTGGGTTACACCACCATTTTTCTTTACCAATTTATTTGGGATAGGTTTGGAGAACATATTTAAACCTAATAGTGCGAAAATTAATGTTACTGCTTTTTTGAATTTCGAGGACTTGCAGTAAAAAACAATTTTAAAGTAACCGCAAGATAAGTAAACTGCTAAACATAAAAAACCTCTTTTCAGCATGTAATTGACAATCATTGTCAATTACATATAAGAATATTATATAAATTGTCTGTTGTCAAGACTTAAATATTGTATTGCCATATAATTACTAAGGTATTATATTTTTGAAATGTTCAGATTGACATCGTTGCGCAAATTATAGGATAAGATATCAGTTAAAATGGAGTAGTTTAGAATCACAAAACTAACTTAAGAACTGCTTGTATTATCATCTTTATTGTCATGATATCAACTTTTTCAGCCGTAAAATTCAGCTGAGCCACTGAAATACCGATATCTGCAGCAACTAAAAAAACCATTCTGTATTGTTTTCTGGACTCAAAACGTCATGAATCAGCGGTGTCCAAATGATCAAAAATGCTTTAAAGCTGGGAATTCTGGCTGATAATGCTGTGAAAGTTGAGCAAATAATAAAAAAGGCGTTCTCACGACATATTGTGAGAACGTCTTTCATTTTTCCTTTATTTATAAACGACTAAATTACTAAGCAGTTTGTGTGCTTTAACATGGCGGTCCGGATTTGATTTTACTTCATTACTGTATCCTAAAACTAAGATATTAATTACTTCAAAATTTTCCTCTAAATCAAACTCAGTTTTAATAACACCAGGATCAAACCAACAGACCCAAACACTTTGAACCCCTAATTCTGTTGCCTGCAACATCATATGGTCAGTGGCGATAACAGCATCGTGTGATACCAATTGTCTTTCATTAAATCAATATCTCGTGAATACTAATTTGCATGTCTCCATCCATTAAGTCATTCAGTTTTGGAACGATTATTTTAAAATGTTCTGTCTTCATGTGGATACCCAGGACTTCTTTATCTGCCCATTTTTCCAGAAATGCAAAAAGATTATTATTTTCAGTGCCACGAATTAATTCATAGCTGATGTTACCATTTTCTTTTCTGGTTTCTTCAATTAATTTTGCTGCCAGCGCAATAAATTCTTCAGAGCTTTCATCACTGACATTGCAATTTGCATAAACTACAATCATTTTTTATCCTCTTCATTCTTATCTTCCAGTGTCATGTGTTCTGACAGGAGAAGGTCATTCGCCACTACTTTTTCATCCTTGAGGTTTCTGTTGGTGAAAATGATGTTGTACCAGATAAAGCCAAGACCAAAAACAGCCAGGAATAATCCTACCAGCATATTCAAAATTGGAATGAATCCTATAATGATTATTGCCCCTGCAATGATTAAAACCGAAACAAAAGAACTCAGTAAAGGTTTCATTTTAGTATTGAAATACCCGGTAAGGAGTTTGGAAAAGACAACCGCTGCCACTGGCATACCAAGAATCATAACCGCAACGATCAGGCAGGTCATGGCGATTCCAAAAGGCACATAAATTACAAAGGAAACAATAGCCAGCAAAGGGGTCACAAACATAAATCCAGCGCCGATTCCCAGGGATGCCAGAATGTGCTTTTTCGCCATTACTGTGGTGTTTTCATTAAATTCCTTGGTAAGGAAGGTAATCAGCAGCCAAATCACCAGAATAAAAGCAAGTTGGGTAATGATTGACAAAAGTACAGACCCTATACTCGGTCCCTGCTTTTCCTGTTCCTCTGTTTGTTGCTGGGTCACCTTGTCCCAGGTAACTGTCGGTGCCGTGGCATTCGGTGATACAATGGCCTCGTTGGCACTGCGATTATTAATTGGTCCGGTGATTTTGGCACCGTCCTTAATGGTTAACTGTTGGACATCGGATTGAACAAAACCGTTAATGGTGCCACTGATGTTAAGATTGTTGGCCCCCACCCGAAGATTACGTCCCGCTGTTCCGTCAATGGAAACATTGCCTGCACCAATAAAGAGATCCCGACTGATCGCTGCCGATTTGGATACGATGAGATCCGAACCTGCTACAAAGGCATCACCGGAAACCAACCCGTTAATGGTTACCTGACTCCCTGCGGCATAGAGATTACCGTTGATTTTTCCGTTAACAGTAACGATGTTTCCAGCCGCAAAAACATCCCCGTTGTATACCCCGTCCAGGGTAATGGCATTGCCTGCAAAAAAGGTGGTGGTATCAAAAACCGAATTGGCTGTTATGATATTTGACCCTGCAAACATAAATTCAGTGTTGGGTACCGTTGCATCTGTAATATTCACATTCCCAGTGGAATCCTGATAGGGACCTGCAGTTTGTGTTGCTGCAAATGCGGTGGATACCATTATCACCAAAAGCATTACCATCATTAAAACCGACACACTTAATTTTTTAAACATTTTTCATTCTCCTTTTAATAATATATTTTTGTACATTCCAAGGCCTTATAAAACATCTTTCCCTTCCTTTTCTTTAATCGAAAATTTCACCTCCGTTTGTACTGCACATCTATATAACGGTTGAGCCCAGGGTTTTCTTCCCAAAAATTAAATTTTTATTTGTCAAAAAAAATTAAAAAATTTCTTCTTGGAAAAAGCACTGATACTGTTCATCAGTGCTCTGTCAAGCTACTCGATAAATCCTATTTCCAATATTTGACACTTTGAACCGTTCCTTTATCCCCAATAAAGGTGACATAAAACCCAGTTTCATCGTCATTGAACCAGATCATGACATTGATGGGATTATTCTTGTCCATGGGATTTGCCATAGAAATTATTTCAATGCCTTCTCCGCCAAGAATCCCCTTGACCTCTTCATAGGTCATACCTTTGGTAATGCTTGCCAATTGATCCTCGGTTACCTTTGCGTTGCTCAGAGCCATTATTTCACTTTCATCCGCAGTATATAAGGTTTTCATGATAACACTGTTACCGGAATCGTAACTCACGATAATGCCAAAGCCAGTACTTTTATCCGTATAAGTGAAAGTTCCATCCTTTTCTTCAGGAACCACCCCTAATGCAGCATCAACCTCGCTTTTTAATTCACTTAATTGGATTTTATTGTAAAAATTCAAAGGGTCATTATTTACTGATTTTTCGGTAGTAGTAGTATTTGAGCAACCAGGAACTAGAAACACCAACCCAAAGAAGAATAGGATTGCCAACAACCATCGGATAAATTTAATATTTGCCATGATACTCGCCTCCCTTTTTAAAAAATCACTGGATCAACATCTTTACCCAGAATCAATTCAAAACCAATACCCTGAGTGTCATCGGTTTGTTTCTTATTTAGTACCCTTTAATTTGAATATAAAACGGTTTAAAAAGGATAGTTAATAAATTATTCAATCAATTCATCTAGAATTTCATCTTTTACATCATGGCTTTTTACAGCAGTCTGCTTTCGCAAACTGAATAGGTCTCCCCATCGACCGGCACGTGCCAGTATCCCCAGACAGAGGTACGTCAGCCAAGTACTACTTAATCCGATTTGTCTTCTGTATAATTTAGTCCTCCGATTAACACAATGAAAGAGGCTGCCAGTATAATAATGGCCGACCAGTTACTGCCTGTTACTGCATTCGTGGGGTTTACCGCTGCATTTTCCTTGACCGTGTTACCAGCTTCAACGACCGACTGTTTACCCCTTGATGTATAATCCCATAAATTGCCCACACCTGTAGAAAAAAATCCACCTGATTAATACATCAGGTGGATTTTTTTAAACGGCGATTTTTTTATACGGTAACGTCGAACATCTGACCAATAGTGGGGCTCGGGGATGGGGCCGCAGGAGCCGTAGTGGATTCTGCCATCTTAATCATTTCCGTCATTTGTTGGGTTCCGGTTTCCATGGCCATTTTCAATACTGACACACTTGCCTGCTGTGAAACCTGCATTTGACTAAGACTCATTGAAACGGCTGCAATATCCATCTGTATTCCACCTTTCATAATTATTTGAAGACTAAGGGACGTTCCCGCTTGTCTTTTTATACCGTTTTACTCACTTCATCATGCATCTCAGAAAACCGTTATCTTCTAAGGATGTCCCTCAGCCTTCGGTTGGCGATATCAATGTCAAAATCTTTATAC
>Ga0209748_1000479_pt1 | contig 21207 bp, 19 predicted proteins | sample BarGraIncu00421A_FD_185490 | JGI IMG/M metagenome (GOLD analysis project Ga0209748, IMG submission 185490) | Arctic peat soil microbial communities from Barrow, Alaska - Barrow Graham LP Incubations 004-21A (SPAdes) (version 2) | ecosystem: Environmental > Terrestrial > Soil > Wetlands > Peat... | reverse complement strand
TCAAATTCGATTTTTGTAGTTTCTTCTGGTAAAGATTTAAATGAAGCACTTGCAAACGATCAAAGAGCTTTTTTGAAACTTGTCGAATTGAAATCAAATCATATAATCAACGATTATTCATGTGCAAGTTCGATACTTATTAATGATTCGATCCAGAAAATCAGAATACTGAAATGGAATAGCTACTGGACAAAAGATAAAAAAAACAAATTGAAAAATAGCCTGATATCCGGAGGTAAAAAATTTGGTTTTAATGACGATGCTTTTAGTAAATTTTTCTTCCTGCTTTACAAGAAATATTTTTCTACCCCACGTGATGTTTCAAATAAAATCAAGGAAACATTATTTAGTGATAGGATTATTGAATCCGGAAATTCAACAATGATAGTATCACTTATCAAAGCAGAAAATGAAAAAAGGAATGAAGTGTTTTCATCATTTGTTCAAAACAAAGGCAACAGCATTTCTTTCGATAAGCAGGAAATAACTACCGGTTTTATAAAAAACATCAAAGTTGACTTTGAATTATTGGTTAATTTGTGTTTAATTTTAGTGACCCTTGTTCTTATTATATCATTTGGAAGAATAGAAATTGGATTGATAGCGGCTATGCCAATGTTTATCAGTTGGTCATGGACATTAGGAATAATGGGGCTTTTAGGACTAAAATTTAATATTTTCAATATAATTGTTACAACCCTAATTTTTGGTCTTGGAGTTGATTATTCAATTTTAATGATTCAAGGATTACTTCTGGAATACAGGACTGGTCAAAAAGAATTAAAATCGTATAAAACCTCAATTTTTTTATCTGCAACTACTACAATTGTTGGAGTTGGAGTATTGATACTCGCAAAACATCCTGCATTAAATTCAATGGCTCTCATATCAATAATTGGCCTACTTTCGGTGGTGCTGGTATCATATACGTTAGAGCCATTATTTTTCAAATTTCTAACAACTAATAAATCCAAAAAACGTAAATTACCGATAACTTTCACTGATATCATTTTTACAATTCTAGCATTTACTCTCTTTCTGACGGGTTGTTTGCTACTTAATGTGTTTTTACTGCTAGTTCTTTTATTGCCAATAAATAACAAGAATAAGAAATATATTATGCATGTGCTCATGAAGTTTCTTTGTAAGTTCGAGATTTACGCCATGTTTAATGTGAAAAAACGTATCATCAATGAACCTGGTGACGACTTTAAAAAACCATCTATTATCCTGGCAAATCATCAGTCACATATTGATCTATTGTTCCTTTTAATGCTCTACCCTAAAATAATTGTCATCACCAACCATTGGGTCTGGAATAATCCGATTTACAGTTTTGTTATACGATTTATGGATTTCTATAATATCTCCGAGGGACATGAACATTTAATCGATAAATTGAAAGTGAAAATCAATGATGGATACTCAATTTTAATATTTCCTGAGGGAAGTCGTTCCGAAGATTGTAAAATTAAACGATTCCATAAAGGAGCTTTTTTACTTGCAGAACAACTCAATCTGGATATTTTGCCTATCATTATTCACGGACTGGGTGATTGTATGACCAAAGGGGAAAACTATCTTAAAAATGGCACCATAACGATGAAAATTTGCCGTAGAATTGTTCCGCAAGACAATAATTTTGGCACTGATTACTCTAAAAAGACTAAACTTGTTTTAAAATATTTTAGAAATGAGTATGATGGAATTATTGAAAAATATGAGACCCCTAGGTATTATAAATCAAAACTTGTAAAGAATTATATTTATAAAGGACCAATTCTGGAATGGTATACGAGAGTGAAACTCAGGCTGGAAAAAGAGTATGTTTTATTTGACAAGTTAATCCTAAGGGATGCCGATATTGTTGACATTGGTTGTGGTTATGGATTTCTAGCATATTTGTTACATTTTGTATCAGAAAAAAGAAAGGTAACGGGCATCGATTATGACAAAGATAAAATACTAATTGCCAATAATTGCATCTCTAAAGATGAAAGTATTCATTTCATTGCTGCAGATGCCCTTGACTATCAATATTCACCGAAAGATGTATTTATACTGAATGATGTGTTGCATTACCTTACAGAAGAGTTGCAGGAACAACTTATCACAACATGCATAGAAAATCTCAAAGACAATGGATTGATTATTATTAGGGATGCTGATAGTAATCTCAAAAAAAGACATTTGGGGACTCTTTATACTGAGTTTTTTTCAACCAAATTTGGTTTTAATAAAATGAATGGCAAGAAGCTATCGTATACTACAAGTTTAAAAATCAATCATATAGCCAAAATAAACAACATGAAAATAGAGATGATTGATGAATCCAGCTTTACTTCGAATATTGTTTATCTCCTGAGAAAATTGTGATTTTGCTTATACAATATTTTGGTATGTTGAATTTTAGTTTAATTGCATATTTGTTTAATTTTCAGCGTTTTTCATTGAATTTGTCAATGCATTGGCATAAATCAATAGAAAAATCTTTTCTAGTTCATTGCGATCCTCTTCAAGTCCTTTTAATTCCTTTTCCATATACTTTAAAAAAATATTCTTTTGATCAAGGGTATAAGCAGATTGAAATTCGTTGGTATCATAATACATATCATAAGCGATATAATTATTAGGCCACAATTTATAATTCTGAAATATTACCTGGTCAATTGTGTTGGCAATCTTTACAACTGCATTATTACTTTCAAGTTCGTCCATTTTATTGGCTACGTGTAGGATCGAACCTACTCCAATATGAATTCCTCCCTTATATTGTGTGAAACCATTGAGTATGCTCATTAAATCTTCATTTGGTTTTTTAACATACTCCCCTATTTTAGTTTTATAGTATATTTCGACAACTTTTGAACGACAGCAAGGTTCAAATTCATAGGAAACTGACATTGGGATAATATTCAAATCGTTTATATTCTGGGCAATTGTTTTTTTACCACTCATATTCAACATTTTCAATAAAGCTGTTTCTGTATGATCATCTCCATCTTTAGTACGACCTTTACGTTGAGCAATCCAAGCGGAATGTTTCTCAAGAACAATCAAATTCCGTAAATAGGATGAAAGCAGTAATGAATTCCGGTAGAATTCTTTGATACTAGCACTTCGCACAACTGTATACATTTTATTCGATTTTCCAATATCTATGACAAACTGATTGCACATCAAGTTACTACCGAATGAAATTTCGGAGGAATCCATCTCATTATCATACAACAATACTTGTAAGATGGCAGCATCGAGAACGATATCCCGATGATTTGAAATGAATAAATAGCCTTCCTTTTTATTCAAAGCATTAAATCCACTACATGTCAACCCATCTGCTGTTTTATTGATAATGGAATTTACAGCAGGATGCATAAACTGACGTTGGAACATTTCGGCAGAATGGATATTTTTAATTTTATCAATTATGGGTTGATGAGGAAGTTCGGGGAATAAAAACTTAAGTATTTGTCCAAAAGATTGATCTGCAACAATTCTTTGCATTGCAGCATTAATTTCCCTATCCGCATAAGGACTAATATGTTCAAAAGTGTTTTCTGTTAGATTTGACATTTTTTTTAAAATCACGCATAATGATGAAATTCATATTGTTCATCGAATGCGAAGGTAATTATTTCTTTCGATTATCAATAAATTTGATAGGCTTCCTATTTATTTCAAAACCTTGCATTGTCTTTATCGTACTTAAGGATTCAAAAACAATAGTCGGAGTAACCCGCAATTTAGATTTAAATGAGTTTTTAATTTTGTTTTCAAACTCAGGAGTTGGGAAATCAGCACCTATAATTACTGTGATATCGTCTGTACCTATAGAATTGGTAGTAGCCTCAACCACATAATTATGAATACCAGAAAGATGATCCAAAACGTCATTAATTGCTTGTGGAAATAAAGTAGTCCCTTTGTATTTTATCATTTGATTTTTTCTACCAATAATAGGTCCTAAACGAATCGTATTTCGGCCACAAGCACAAGGTTCCGTATAGTGATGACATATGTCACCAGTTTTATAGCGTAATAAAGGCATTCCTTCCACTCCTAAGGTTGTGATGGTAATTTCTCCCGCCCCCCCTGCTTGTATGGACATATTATTGTCATCTAAAAATTCTACAATAATTAATTCTGGATGATGGTGATTACCACTTTTAAATGAACATTCAGTAAAAGCTGTTGCCATTTCTGTTGATGCATAGGTAGAATATAAGTCGATATTCCACTTAGATAGAATTTTTTGACTTAATAATGTTGACGACAGATCTGGATTTCGCAAGGGTTCACCAATGCACAATGCCTTTTTAATAGATGAAGATTTGAAATCGATATCATTTGCCTCAGCATACTCAATAACTTTTAAAATAAAAGAAGGTACTGTAATTAATACTGTTGATGAAAATCGTTTTATTGAATCCCATTGCATTTCAGGCACTCCATTACCTACACGTACTATACCAGCTCCCATCTTCCTTACACCTAGAAAATAGGCTAATCCGGCCATAAAACGCTTATCAATAGTCGTCATTAATTGAAAAACATCGTCACTTGTAGTCCCGGCACATGCAAATGAAAGATATTCATTATAAGCAAGACGTTCCAAATCAGCATCGGTCATGACAAATGTAACAGGGTCGCCCAATGTACCTGAAGTTGTGATGTAATCAATTATTTTATTTTTGGGAACACAGATAAAATCATCATTATACTTAGAAAGATCATCTTTCACTGTCACTGGAATATATCCCAGATCTTTGATCGTCTTGATCTTTTTAATATCAATTTTATTTGTTTTAAATAATGTTTTGTAATATTTTGAATTGACAGATAGATAGGTAAGCAATTCAGTAAGCTTTTCTTCTTGAAGATTTACTATTGCTTTTACAGACTGTATTTCTATTTGCGGTATATAGGATTTCATTGTTCAGAAATGTGAGTTTTGCAATTATTAATTGTCTTTTGAATTTTGTCGCGCTCCATGTTAATTGGAATTTCACAAAGAAGAGATCTCTGAAGGTTATCGATGGCCAGGTTATAGTTCCCCATAGCTTGATAATACTGCCCAACTAAAAACCAAGTATTATAATAATCTGGGTTATAGTTCTTGAAAAGAACAATAGAACTCTCAGATAACTTCTGTTTATTCTTGATTGCCCAAACAATCGATTTTACAAAATTTTGATAGTTTAAATAATTAGGATATCCTTGTGTTAAAAAAGAATCGGAAGATATATTGGTAATTTTCTCTGATTTTTTATCTATAATTGGCAGATTGAAAATTTCACGTAAATCATATGCTGTATACTTTCCCAGTTGAAATGGATAACTTGAAACCCAAAAAACAAGTATCTCTGGTTCAAAGATAATAGAATGATGTGCGATAAGCTGATTGATTGTTTTTTCATTTCCCAACCCAATTGAAGTATTTCCCATTCCTTTTTTATCTCGTAATATCATTGCAGCACCATTATAATCAATGGGTTTTGAAACATTTAGTAATTCAGCTACCCTATTATAGCGATAAACTGAAGCCGTTGTTTGCATCGATTTTTTATTCAAAGCAATATTAATAAACTCTTTGCTTTGAAAATGATTGGTACAAATGATCTGATTTGTATCGGGGTCATAGATTGCAATCTTATCGGACATCTTCTCAATGATAGCAGTTCTCTTATCAATAGCCGAACCGATAAGAAATGCCTCTGAAACCATCGTTTTACGTTTAGACGCAATAGCATATGCCTGATCAATTGTAGCAGCATACTGTAATATTTCCCGGGCTAATAATGTTACTGGCATAGCGCATTTATGTGGCATTGTAGAGGGTGCTGAATTGATTGTAATAGATAATCCTTTTTCATTCATTCCAGACACAACACCAATCATTCCACCCCAAGTAATGTATGCAAATTTATATCCCTTGTCCGGTTTACAAAAACAAACGATTTTATTTTTGGCAAATTCATCACCCGCTGAAAAGTCAAAATTCCTACCAATAACCATTGTACCATTTTTAGTGGCTTTATCTTTTAAAGCGAAAGAAGTACACCCAACCAAATGCATACTTTGCAAGCTGTGACCAATATCATGGGCAGCATGATAATTCAACATGCGTTGATATGCTGGTCCAATATAAGAAAACTCTTGTGATGCATATCTGGACACACCATATATCTCAGCTAAAAATTCTTTAGGAATATAGTTATCAATATCACGGTTAAACCAGGCTACAAAATATTTTAGTATGAATAAATAGGTACTCGATGGTACCATTTTTTTAATCTCTTTGGTGAATGCACTTTCTTGTAAGTATATCAACTGTTTTGCAAGTTTGCCCTGTGCAATTCCAAGCTGGTATGGATTACCTTGAATATGCATCTCCCAATTCCCATTATGATTGTTTTTCAAGATATTTTCTCCGTATGTCCAAATACTGTCATTTAGTTTTGTAACAGGATTATCAAGGATCTTAAATGAAGCAATATCAGGAGAATCGATTTTGACAGCAAAATAGAAATAAACGATTACAATCAATGCTAAACTCACAATCGTGCCTAGTATATAAAGGAGAATTTTACAAATACATTTAACCATTGTTTACTTTATTAAATAAATAATTTAATCCTAAAAAATGACCACATGTTTGAAGAGCAGTCATTGTTACACCTAATACCCCATGAAGATTAAGATTTTGCCCCGTAAACAATAAATTTGAAAGCCGTGTACGTTGTGATATTATGGTATTTAAAGGGTGTTGATAATCTTTTAGTATTCCATAGATTGAGCCATTTATGGTTCCCGTATAATCACGATAAGTTAGGGGAGATGAAGTGTAGTAAGATTTGATGGCATTTTTAAGCGCAGGAAATCGTTTAGTTATTTCGGCAATTAACAATTCGGCTTTTTCATCCATAAAAGATTTATAATCATCACCTCTATTACCTACTGATGTATTTTCCCACTTTTTTAATTCTTCATAGAACATATAAGTCATAACAATCACTGAATCAGCATATACATCTGATTTAGAAGTAGCAGGAGTGTATAACATATATCCTCCAGGCCATTTTATCTTTGAATAATAGCGCATTCCCCAAACATCATCCGGATTATTGTGATAATAATTATGGTTCATATATGGGAACGTATTCTCTTTTAAAACAATATACAATGAAAAAACAGAAACAGTTAGTTCCATTGAATTAAGACGCAACCTATAACCTTTTCGAATAACCGGTGTATCTATCATGTTGATGGTTGAAGTCGGGTTAATGTCTGATATGTAATACTTTGCGGGAAATGATTCGCCAATGGATGTTTTTAGACCTACAATTGTATCCCCTGCTTTATTGGTCAAAAATTGTTCAACTTTACATTTTTTTATAATAGAACCTCCATGTTTCTCTATTTCAGAAGCCAAAAGAAAGCCGATTTGATCACCTCCATCAACAAAACGCCACGCACCTTCGATCAATGAGTTATTTATTACGGCATGAACATATAAGGGTGACTTATCTGGATGACCTGAATACAATGAATTTAATCCACTTAACACATTTTGTAAACGAGTATTTGATGTAAGGGAAGAGATATAACCCAATGCATTGATATCGTAATATTTTAAATCTGGCATGACCGAAGTTAAAACATGATCATTGGGATTTATAAAATCGTATAATATAGTTTGAATTTCTTTTAGTTTGGCGACATAGTTAATGAGAGCTTTTTCTTCGGCAGGGAAAAAAGGTTTGAGTTGCTCGATGAAATTATCATGACCCTGAGCCAAAGGATATTCTTCACCGTGAATAGAAATAATATCAAATGCGTTTTGATCAAGCTGCTTTACCTTTAGCTTATCTGCAATATTAAAATAAGTAAACAATTGATTAAGTAGCTGACCTTTATCAAATGAACCTACATAATGCATCCCTGTATCAAAGACACAACCTTCTCGTTTAAATGTTTGTAAACAACCACCAATCTGATAATGTTGTTCAACAATACAAACCTTGTAACCTTCTTTGCTTAATATACTTCCACATACTAATCCACCTAAACCACTACCAACAATAACAACATCATACATCATATCAGTCCTTTAATTATCTTCAAACATAAATGAATTTTTGTTAATAAACAATCGTCTTGAAAAAGCAATCAAGAAAGCATGTAATTCTAATTAACAATTTTTTATTTTTTCCATCAAATGTGTTAACCCAACCAATTCCCCACATGTCATCACAGCACCAATAGTTACACCCAATATTCCATGTAAATTAAGATTTTGTCCGGTAAAAAACAAGTTTGGAATTTTAGTTTTAGGCATTACGATTGATTTTACCGGATTCTGATAATCTTTTAAAACACCATATGCAGACCCGTCAGGTGTACCCGTATAATCCCGATAAGTTAATGGTGTTGAAGTATAATAAGATTTAATATTAGAACGAAATGCAGGAAATTTTTTTACTATCAAATCAATAAACTGCTCTGCTTTTTGTTGCTTAAAAGCAATATAACTCTCCCCCCGTTGTTCAACTCTTGTGTTTTCCCATTGTTTTAAAACATCCATTGACATATACGTCATGGCAATAATGTTTTCAGCATACTCCTGATCAGTTGTTGTACTAGGAGTGTATAACATATAACTGGCGGGCCACAATTTATTATCCTGTTTTCCTATAGTCCAGACTGAATCAGTAGCAAAATAATAATGGTTATAGTTGATGTATTTAGTGGAATTCTCTTTTAATGTGATATAGAGAGTGAACATTCCGGTTGTGTTTTCAAGGCTATGAATCCGATTAAAATATGATTTACCTTTGTACTCACCCTCAAGCATAGAAAGGGTAATTGATGGATGTGCATTAGAAATCACAAACTGTGCTGAAAGCTTATTCCCATTTGCTAATTGCACATATTTTATTGTATTCTTTTCAAGAATCAGTTTATCCACTTTGCTCCTTCTTATGATAGTACCTCCGTTTTTGATTATTGATTTGGCGAGTAATTGAACCAATTGATGACTGCCTCCGGGAATTCTCCATGCACTTGTGATAAACGAATAATTAATAAGTGCGTGAATATACATAGGGGTTTTATTTTTAACACCGGCATATAATAAATTTGTTCCAGCCAAAACTTGTTGAAGATCAGAGTTTGAGGTTACAGAAGATAAATAATCATATGCACTTGGGCCTTCAAACAAATTTGTGTTAAAATCTAATGGGGCATCAATATTATAAAGTGGGAATTGATTAGATACTGTAGCTAATTGGGATATATATTTCTTGAGATTAGACCTTTCTGATGGAAATTGGTTGGATAGGGTCTCAACAAAATTTTCATGTCCCTGGGCAAATGCATATTCCTGATCTTTAAACGTTATCAGTTCAAAACAATTCTTATCTAATTGTTTAACTGGCAACTCTTCCATTATACCGAAATACTTAAAGTATCTGTTAAGAATTTGACCTTCACCTAATGCTTCTGTATAATTTAAACCTGTATTGAAAATGCAGTGGTCTCTTCCGAATACTTGAAGACAACCTCCCAATTGTGAATTCTTTTCAATCAAACAAACATTATATCCCTCACGAGAAAGAATATTTGCTGCAAGTAACCCCCCTAAACCAGCGCCAATTATAATCACATCATACTTTTCCATCGAGTTTAATTCTAAAGTGTCTATGAAGAGATTTCCTTTTTGCCAAAGGAATCTCCAAGAACCTACAAAGATTGATTTGTTATCTTTTGTTTTTTTTCCGAAAACATTTCATAGCCAAATAAGTAACCATGCCAAAAAACAATGAGGCAACGATAGCAAATACTATGCTACCGATTATATATTGCATAATCTGAGCTTTCATCTGGGATATCCCAAAGGGATGGTCATAAAAAGACTGCATTGGAATCCCTAGAACATAACCACCAGTAACAAAACTTAGAAATACAATAACGGGCACCATTGGAACAATGCTCACATTTGCAGCAATGATAACAATGATTTTATTGAGCTTTAAAAAATGCGCTAATGCAATGGCGGCTACTAATTGATATCCCCATATTGGAACAATTCCCATAAAGATTCCAAGCATTACTGAAAGGACTATTGTACGGTTAGAATCCTTGGTTTTTAAAATGTTCTTGTCAAAATATTGTATAATATTTGCTTTGGTTAAGTTCTTAAAAAAGAACTTGGGTTTCACATATAGTATTGCAATAAAAACAAATAATGTGTTAAGGATGGTTATTCTTAAAAAGTCGAGAAAAGGTCTGAAATGAGTCACCCGGTCTTCAGGTTTAGGATAATAAACATTCACTGGTAATGGTATTATTTTCACTTGCTTCCAGGCCAACCTTACTAGTATTTCCAATTCGAATTCATATTTGGATGAAAAGAAATTAATTCCATTTATTATTTTCAATGGATACCCCCTATATCCACATTGTGTATCAGATAATGTTTGATTAGAAATGAATCGAAACCAAAAATTTGAGAAATTATTAGCAAAATTACTCTTAGTTGGAATATTAGTACCACATAAGGTTCTAACACCAATTAATAAGGCGTTAGGATTTTCTTGAAAAGATTCAAAAAACAAATGTAGATCAGATGCATAATGCTGACCATCTGCATCTATGGATACTGAATGAGTATATCCTAATTTTCGCGCTAATTCAAAACCTTGTTGTAATGCAAAACCTTTGCCTTTATTCGTATCATAACTAATAAGTTCAATATCCTTAATTGATTGAAGAAGGCTTAATGTTCCGTCATCAGATCCATCATTTACAACAATGACTTTCGAAGTATACTCTAAAACCGATGAAATAACAGCAACAATAGATGAAGCATTATTATATGTTGGAATAATTACACAAGATCGAATCTCGTTTAACCGATTTTGTAATTCCAAATTTCCCAGAGTAACCATGTGCAAAATTAATAAACAAACTTAATGTTAACATAAATTAATAGATTGACAGATAAAGCTGCACTTTTCTATTATTCGTTTTAAAATTATTGAATGAAATTTTTCAGACATATAAACAATAATAAATCAATCATACCGGCTGCAAATATAATCTATACTTTAGGTATCTTTAGTTTATGAGTTTAATTTTAGTACTTTTGTTTCTTTAAAAATAATAGTTTTATAAAAAAATGATTGTCACTGATTTAAAAGAGTCAATAGAAATTGCAGTGCGTTTCAGCGAAATTGATATGATGAATGTTGTTTGGCATGGCAATTATGTGAAGTATTTGGAAGATGGAAGAGAAGCTTTTGGGAAAAAATACAACATCAATTATTTGTTTTTATATAACCAGGAAGTTTACGTTCCTTTGGTCAATATCGAAATTGAATATAAAAAGCCACTTCGGTATGATGAAAAAGCAATCGTTGAAGTTCGATATTTTGATAGTGAAAGTGCAAAGTTGATATTTGAATATACAATTTATCGAAGTTCCAATATGGAAGTTATAGCCACAGCCAAAACAGTTCAGGCGTTTCTAAATAAAAAAATGGAATTATTACTCACCTTTCCGGACTTTTTCATTCAATGGAAAAAAAAGTGGTTACCAAAGTAATTAAGTTTTCACCGAGCAATAGAAAAGAAAGCTAATGATACCGGTTTATGTTGCATCAGATTGTATTATCACCTCACTTGGCTTTTCTTCGAAAGAAAATTTTGAACACCTTAAAGCAGGTGTGATCGGTTTAACAAAGACCGGAAAGATTTCTGTTTCCTCAACCCCTTATTATACATCCCATATTGATTTTGATCTTGTAGAATCCCGATTCAAAGAAATTGCACAATCTTCAGCAGCCTATACAAACCTGGAAAAACTTGCAATTCTTTCGATATCCGAGTCATTAAGCCTTTCTAACTTAAACATAAAAGGTGAGGATACATTATTAATATTATCCACCACTAAAGGCAATATTGATGTCATGCAAAATGAACTCTATACTCTCTTTGGGAAGCATCGTCTTTATTTGTGGGAAAGTGCAAGATGGATAAAAGATTTTTTCAAAATGACAAATACTCCGGTAGTCATTTCAAATGCATGTATTTCGGGAGTTCTGGCAATTATTCTGGGTAGTCGAATGATCAGGTCGGGGCAAATCAAAAATGTAGTTATTACTGGTGTCGATATATTATCGAAATTTGTAGTTTCCGGATTCCATTCATTTCAAGCCTTGAGCCCTAATCCATGTCGTCCTTTTGACATATCGAGAGATGGTTTGAACCTTGGTGAAGGATGTGGAACGATTATTTTAACTTCAGATGAAAAAACTATTGCTGACTCAAACCCTATACTGATTGGTGAGGGATACTCAGGTAATGATGCAAACCATATTTCAGGACCATCTCGAACGGGTGAAGGACTTTATTTATGCATCAAACAAATAGTTGACAATGCATTAACTACTGGAAAAACGATTGACTATATCTCATCTCATGGAACAGCAACACTTTATAACGATGAAATGGAATCCATTGCACTAACAAGGGCAGGCTTAGCCCATGTACCCGTAAACAGCTACAAAGGATATTGGGGCCACACTTTGGGTGCTGCTGGAGTGATAGAGTCTATTGCAGGAATACACTCCATTAAAAACAACCTATTGATTCAATCGGCCGGGTACACTAAATCAGGAGTTTCTCAAGCAATCAATGTAATTGAAAAAACAGAAGAGAAAAAACTTAACACCTGTCTTAAAATTGCTTCCGGTTTCGGAGGATGTAATGCAGGGGTTCTTTTTCATAAAAGATGAATAAACAATTATATATTACCGGGATTTGTAAAATCAGTGATAACAATATTTCATTGAACGGTAAGTCTGTATTTTCCAATCCAAAACAGATTCCGGTGAACGAATTTCTAAAAAACGGATACCGGGATTTTAAAACACAATATCCCAAGTTTTTCAAAATGGATTCGATATGTAAGTTGGGATTTTTGACTGTAGAAATATTGTTAGGAGGAAACCCATCAATTAAAGCATATCCCTCTGAACTGGTTGGAGTCGTACTTTCGAACTCCTCGTCATCATTAAATACTGATATTGACTTTTATGAAACAATAAAAGATACTGAAAATTATTTTCCAAGTCCTGCTGTTTTTGTCTATACCTTACCCAATATCATAATTGGAGAAATTTGTATCAGACATAAATTTAAAGGGGAAAATGTTTTTTTTGTTTCTGAGCAATTTGATCCCAATATACTTTTTAATACCATCCAGAATATTTTCGCGTTTACTAATATCCAATGTGTTATTACAGGATGGGTAGAACTTTTAAATACACATTACGATTCGTTTCTTTGCACAATCGAAAGAATAAATAATGATGAAGAAACAGTTAATAATGATATCTTTGACATAGAAAACCTTTCAAATATTTACTTAAAATAATTAATGCATTGCAAAATCTAATTTATAAACTGAAACAGGAAATAATTGAAGCCCTCAATCTGGAAGAAATGACTGTTGATGAAATTGAAACTAATGCCCCATTGTTTATGGATGGTTTGGGCTTAGACTCCATAGACGCATTAGAATTGACTGTTCTTTTGGAAAAGGAATATGGATTAAAAATTCATACTGCAGAAGAGGGGAAACAAATATTGTATTCAGTCAGAACAATGGCTGAGTATATTACGAAAAATCAAAAAGTGTAAATTGGCAAATCGTGTTTTCATAACAGGATTAGGTATAGCCTCTTCAATAGGAATTAGTCCTGACGAAGTCTTATCATCCTTAATATCTGGAAAATCAGGGATCGCGACATTGTCATTGTTTGATTCTGTCTACAAATTAGAAATCCCAATTGCTGAGGTAAAATACATCAATCAACAATTATTTGATCTAATCGGTGTCAAGTCTTCTCCATTTCATTCCCGAAATACACTCCTTGGTTTATTAGCAGTGAAAGAGGCCATAAAAATGGCAGGTTTTTTAGATTCTGATTTATCAGACTTCGGTCTTTATTCTGGTACAACATCGGGTGGAATGGATTTGAGTGAAAATTTCTACAGAAGTTTTATAAACAATTCTAAAGCAGGAAGATTACGTGACATCATCCACCATGACTGTGGTGATAGTACTGCTGTTATAGCAGAAGAACTTGGCATACACGGACATGTAACCACTATAAGTACTGCCTGTTCGTCTGCTGCCAATGCAATAATGTGTGGAGCCCGATTAATTAAAAGCGGATATATTGACCGTGTCATTGCTGGTGGTGTTGATGCTCTTAATCAGTTCACCATGAATGGTTTCAACAGCTTAATGATTTTAGACAAACAACCGTGTAAACCCTTTGATAACAACAGAAATGGACTCACATTAGGTGAAGGTGCCGGGTTTATCATTCTCGAATCTGAAAGATGTATTAACCCTACCTCGAATAAGATTTTATGTGAGTTAAAAGGATATGGAAATGCCTGCGATGCTTACCACCAAACAGCGTCATCTCCTGATGGAAAAGGAGCATATTTATCGATGCACAAAGCCCTTGAAAATTCTGGACTTGACCCTTCAGATATCACATATATTAACACACACGGCACTGGGACAGTCAATAACGATTTATCAGAAGGAATCGCAATGGAAAGATTGTTTAAAAAGATGCCCTATTACAGTTCAACAAAATCATATACCGGCCATACCCTTGGTGCTTCGGGTGGAATAGAAGCTGTGATTTCGATTTTATCTATTATCAATAAAAAAATATTCCCTGGTGTACAGTCTACTCAACAAATGAATGAGTTAAAATCTTCGCCAGTATCTAAATTAATTGAAGATAGAAACGTAAACCACATTTTATCCAATTCATTTGGGTTTGGTGGCAATAATACATCATTAGTCTTTTCAGTATGTTAAAAACGAAACTTTTCATCAAGGGATGTAGTGCGATAACACCACAGGCTAGGGTGCCGGATTTACAATCACTATCCTGGACCAATACTGAATTGAAATATTTTTCTTGCTTAGAACCTGATTATAAATTATACATTGAACCGATGACATCGCGTCGTATGAGTAGATTAATGAAAATGGGTCTTGTTTCTGCAAAGATGTGTCTGAATGACGCTAATATCAGTTCACCTGAGGCAATTATCACAGGTACTGGCTTGGGATGTTCTGAAGATACAGAAAAATTTTTAGTCAATCTGATTGTAAATGAAGAAAAGATGTTGAAACCAACCCCCTTTATTCAATCAACACATAACACGATTGGTTCACAAATTGCTATAAATCTAAATTGCCATGGTTACAATATAACTTTTGCTCATCGTGGACATTCCTTTGAGAGTGCTATCATTGATGCGATATTATTTTCCAGGGACAACAATGGGGCAGATATATTAGTGGGCGGATTTGATGAGATAACTCAAACTTCTTATCATATTTTGCAGCGATTGGGGGTATTCAGAAATACAAGCATTAAAGCAGGAGAAGGGGCTGCATTTTTTGTTTTCAATACCTTGCCATCAATGAATAATTATGCTTGTCTTCAGGCTATAGATTTGATTACAAAACCTTCTAAAGGAACCATAAATCAACAGATACTTTCCTTTATTAAAAAACAATCCATTGACATTAAAGATATTGATTTAGTCCTTTGTGGTTCTCCGGAAGATATATTTTCTGAACCTGAACTGAAATCTTTACTGGAACCAACAAAAACGAAATTTTATAAACATCTTTGCGGTGAATATCATACAGCTTCAGCCTTTGCTTTAAATCTAGCTGCTAATATCATCAAACAAGAATCATCCATTAAAAATGTTCTGATTTGGAACAATTATTTACAAATCAATCATTCATTTTTTTATCTTTCAGCATGTTAAACTATAAAAAATCAACTATCATCTTTCTGGCTGGATGCATGATAGTTCTTATATTTTCCTTCACATTTCAACTACCTGTTATTATCTATTTTTTTTGGATTCTTCTTTATCTGATAGTAGTAACTTATGGAGTAATTAAACTGAATGCTTCCTTTTTCATGCCCGTATTATTTAAGGGCAACAGAAATTCCAAAATGATTGCCTTAACTTTTGATGATGGTCCCAATATAAATGTTACACCTAAAGTTTTGAATCTTTTACAATCACACAACATCAAAGCTACATTCTTTTGTATTGGTTCAAATATTCATGATAATAAAGCATTGATTCTGGAAATTCATCAAAGAGGCCATATCATCGGTAATCACACATATTCTCATTCGAATACTTTTGATACTTTCCCAACGTCCAAAGTCAAACAAGAACTTAAAGAAACTGAAGAATTGTTTTTCACCATTACAGGTAAAAGAATGCATCTGTTTCGTCCACCTTTTGGTATTACTAACCCACACATTGCAAAAGCTATATCATTGCTTGACTATAAAACAATAGGATGGTCAATTCGAACTTTTGATGCTGTATCTGGAAATAAAAAAAAGATTCTGAAAAAAGTCAGCAATCAATTACAAAATGGATCAATCATTTTATTGCATGACGTAAATGATTATGTATTGGAAATACTTGAAGATATTATACTTTTGGCCAAAAACCAGGGGTACGACTTCATTACTATTGATCAAATGTTCTCTGTTGAAGCCTATAAAAACTAACTAATATGAATAAAATAATTACTGTAATCGGATTCCTTTTTTCCTTTACAAGCTGTTTTTGTCAAGACCAATTTATAACATTAAAGAACCCTATCGATTTCAATAACAAACTGCAAGGCAATACACTACAAGTTTCTTCTATTGAAAGTAGTTTTACACAAGAGAAAAAACTAAGTATGATGACCAAAAAGTTGATCTCGAAAGGCCATTTCTATTTTAAAAAGGAAAATAATATTCGTTGGGAGTATCTGACTCCATACAAATATCTCATTGTAATCAAAAATGACAAACTGACAATTAAAGATAACACTCAAACAAAACAATACGATTCGCAATCAAACGGTTTATTTAAAGAGTTAAATGCTTTTATTTCAGGTTGTATTCAAGGAACCATTTTAAAAAACACGAAAGATTTTTCAATTTCTTATTTAGAGAATTCTTCTTTGTATTATGTAAAGATGATTCCTAAAAATGAAAAGATGAAAAAGATGTTAAACGAAATTCAAATCTATTTTGACAAAAAAGACCTAACTGTATCTAAATTAAAAATGCTTGAACTTGATGGCGACTACACTTTAATCGACTTTTATGATAAAAAGACAAACACACCTATTAATGATGAGATTTTTATTGTTAAGTAATCTTGTTCTCTTTTCACTAATATTCTCATCTTGTTCAACAAGCTTACACGGCTTCCAAAAGTCTGGAGTTTCAGATATTCTGAAAAATAATTCACAACTTTTGTTTGCTAATGACACGACTGAAAAAACATATTCAACACACATCACTTTTTTAAATCAATCTCTGACGGGATTAATGATTGTGAAGCCTTATATTTCAGGTGACTTAAGAATAGTCTTTATAACAGAAACCGGAATAAAAATATTTGAAATGGGTATACCACTTTTCTCCTCAAGACAAAGTAAGGTATACTATTGTATTGACCCACTCAACAAAAAGGTAATACTAAATACAATAAAAAATGATCTTTCAGTGTTATTCATGGTTAATAGTTCAAAACTACAATTAACTGAATATTCTAAAAAGACTGACAAAGTAGTGGTTATTCACAACAAAGGTTTTAAACGATCAGTTTACAATATTCAAAATAATCACATTACATCTGCAACTCAACAAGGATTACTTTCAAAAGTATGTGTTGTAAAATATTTTTATCTAAAAAAAGCAGCATTAGACTCTCTGCAACTCAAACATACTCATTTGAAAATGTCAATCGAACTACATTTAATTCCTGACTAATATGGAACCTGACCATTTTTATATACACATTAAAACAGAAGAAATAATTCCTTCTCAAAACTACATTTTCAGTGTAATTCTGAATTCTGATCATCCTTTATATAAAGGTCATTTCCCGCAACAACCAATCGTACCAGGAGTTTTAATGGTAGCTTTAGTAAAAGATTTATTAGAAAATCTTTTAGCGCAAAAGCTACTATTGGTTAATGCGCGCAATATAAAATATATAAATATGCTTATTCCAGACGGAGAAAAGGTTATAACTATAAATACACAAATCGATCAGTCAGATTCGGAATCTGTTCGTGTGTCCGGTTCAATAAGTCACTTGAATAAGGTCTTTTGTAAATATAAGTTAGAATTTGTCTAAAAGGTCACTGGCCAATAAAAATTTTCATTTCACAACTTGCCAAACACTTATTATTGAGCATCACTTGTCCTGTAATGATGGCCGCATTCAATACTTTCGTTTCGATAATAATAGTTGTGTGAATAACATCTCCGACCTTTGGTAATTCATTGATAACTAAACTTTTTATGCCACCAATAAAACCTAATGCAACAGGAACATTTGCACATTTACTCGAATAACCAGCATGAGCAGCAGCTGTTTGAGCGATATTTTCCATCAATCCTGCTTCAGTAAGATGAGTTCCATCACAAAGTAAATGTTCCGGAGTGACAGTAAATGTACTTGTGGCTTTTGATTCTTCAAAAGAAACCAACGAATCAATCAATTGAAAAGGTTTACGCTGCGGTATAAGTTCTGAAACCGCATATTCACCGGGCTTTAACATCCTATAATTTTATTAAATATTCCCACAATGGTCCTTTCTTGTTTTTAATACGCAACCTATTCATCACAATAGACTTGTCATCATCAGGAAAAACCCATGACTGACCAGTTGCTATCGCATTAATCTTCAATGTATGAATATTGATATCAGGAGATAAATAATATGCTGGTTCAATTAATAATTGATCGGGTGTAATAATTCCTCGTTTCAATGATTCAATATACAATTTCGTACCGGGATAAATTCTCATTCCAATAAATGGGAAATAAACTGATCGATGAATTAATTTTGAATTTTCAAAGGTCTCACTCAGTGTCTTTTCTGTTTCACCTATTCCACCTAAAATGAGAAAGTGCGCAAAATCAATTTCTAAATCATTACACAATTTGGAAATCCGAAGTATATCACTCACATTGAAAGGTTTGTTATAAGCATTTAACATCTTGTCTGAAATAGAATCGGTACCAAACTCTATATGCGTAAGACCTGCTCGTTTAAGTATAGAGAGTAATTTTTGGTCAAGGTTTTTAACTGTAAAATAGGCCCCCCATTTAATCTTAATTTTACTTTCTATTATTCGTTCAGCTAATTCATAGTTATATTCATTGAAGATATTGAAAATAGAATCTGTAAAAAAAACATAGTCAATTCCTTTATCAAAATACAATTTCGAAAGAGTTTCAATGACCTTATCGATATCCAACTTTCGTATATCTCTGCCTTCAATAAGGGGGTACGTGCAATAAACACACTCAAATGGGCATCCTCGTTTTGTTTGGATATTAAGCATACCGCTTTTCTCCCAATAATAGGTTACAAGTGAATCTTCAAAATCGAGTGCAAGAGAATGGATTGAATTTTTACGTGTATTTACAATTATCTCTCCATCAGAAGAATACACCAAGCCATCAATAGACTTTGGATCTAGAGTATTTTGAGTTATTGAAGTTATTAATTTCGATAAAGATGCTTCTCCTTCGCCATAGATTCCATAATCCGGTTGAAGTATATTATAAAGTATTTGTGGGAAAATTGAAAATCCTGGTCCACCAATTACGACAACTGCATCTGAAGCTTTCCGTACGACTTCAATAATTCTTTTATAGTGATTAATAAAACTTTCCTGTCGATAAATGTTTACATCATCAATATTTCGTAACGAAATCCCTATAAAATCAGGTCTGTTATAAACGAGAAACTCATTGAGTTGCTCATACGATTTTTCTAAGCAATCGAAAATCAAAATATCTGCATCTTGAATATGTTGATGCATATATGTTTTCAAGTATGAAACACCTAACGGGTAAACAGGATATGGAACAATATGCTGATTTGCTGAAACTAAGACGATTTTAATCAATTTATTCATTATTTCCAGAATTCATAATAGTTAAACCATTGATTAGGATATTTTTGAACCATTCTTTCAACCTGTGCAATGTATTCCGAAATAATCTCCATGGATGTTTCCTTATGATTGCGAATCAATCCGCGTTTAAAAACTTTACCTGGAGTTGCATATAAATGATAGTGATTTCTCGACTCCTTCATAGCAAAAACAAATGAAACCGGTATGCTATACCTTACAGGCAAAATGAATGGGCCTAAAGGAAATAGTGCCGAATTTCCAAGAAAATTCATTTCAATTACATTTTTTTCATCCACAAAGCGATCACCGTGAATGCAAATGATTTCCTTGTTGTCAATTGCTTTATGCAATTCATACACATGTGACATGTCATCTTTAATGCATATAATATTTACATTGTTTTGGAGAATACCCGCTAAGTAGTCTTTGATTTTTTGATGATCACCATCATACATCACAATATTTATCCTGGCATTCAAACGCTTCAATAGATGACCTGCCATTTCAAAATTACCAATATGAGCGCTGATAAGAAAACCTCCTTTGTTTTCTTCTACCATCCGGTGAAGATGTTCCTCCCCTTCAAATTCAAAGGATAAGTTTGTTTTAAAACCAGCCATTATAGCTGTTTTGTCGAGTAATATCTGACCAAATAGGAAATAGTTTCTATAAATAAATTGCACTGCCTTAATCAGACTAAACCCTAGAGTCTTATGATAAAAGGCAAACATATGTTTAAATGAAGTTGGTGCAAATAAAAAAAAGTAAGCAGAGACAAATCGAAGGAAAAAATATGCTACAGGTAATCCTGAATATTTTAAAATAGTTACAAAAAACATGTACCCCGAAACTCCTCCTCTGGTTTCACCTTTCCAAGTAACCATAAAAAATCTTATTTAGGTGCATTCAATGAAATATAATTGTACAAGTCTTGTAATGTAAGCACATTTACCATTTCAATTCCTTTTACTTTAATCCCGAATTCTTTTTCAATAATTACTGCAATATCGACAAAATCAAGACTTTCTAATCCCAAATCATCTTTTAAAAGTGCATCTGGTTTGATGAGATCTTCACTGATTTCGAACTCTTCAATTAAAAATTCATTAATTATAAGGGTAATTTTTTT
>Ga0209748_1000478_pt1 | contig 21211 bp, 16 predicted proteins | sample BarGraIncu00421A_FD_185490 | JGI IMG/M metagenome (GOLD analysis project Ga0209748, IMG submission 185490) | Arctic peat soil microbial communities from Barrow, Alaska - Barrow Graham LP Incubations 004-21A (SPAdes) (version 2) | ecosystem: Environmental > Terrestrial > Soil > Wetlands > Peat... | reverse complement strand
GCTCGTTGCCCACCGGGGTGAATCCGTGATAGACGCCGTTCGGGATGATGATCATGCGCTGGCGCTGCCATCCGATCACGAACTCGTTGGTCTCGCCCTTGGTGGGCGAGCCCTCGCGAGAGTCGTGCAAGACGACCTTCGCCATGCCGCCGACGCACACGAAGTGGTCGGTCTGAACCTTGTGGTAGTGCCACGCCTTCACGACGCCCGGGTAGACCATGGTGACGTAGACCTGCCCGAACTTCTGGAAGTCGGGGTCGTCGCTGCGAAACATCTCCATCAGCAGACCGCGCTCGTCGGGATTGACTTTGAGGTCTTTGACCTTCACGCCGTCGATCATGACTGCTCCTCCAGGATCGAGCGGACATAGCGGTAGTAGTCCGATGAAGTGCCTTCGAGCGTGCGTTCAAGCGTCGCCCGATCGATGAACCCCATGCGATATGCGATCTCCTCGAGGCACGCGATCTTGAGCCCCTGGCGCTTCTCGATGGTCTGCACGAACGTGCCGGCCTCCACGAGTGAATCGGGCGTGCCGGTGTCGAGCCACGCGGTCCCACGGCTCATGAGACGCACCTTCAGACTGCCGTCCGCGAGGTAGAGGTTGTTGAGCGTGGTGATCTCAAGTTCGCCTCGGGCCGACGGCGTGACCTGCTTCGCCAGCTCGCAGACACGGGCATCGTAGAAGTAGAGACCCGTGACCGCGTAGTTCGACCGGGGATCCTTCGGCTTCTCCTCGATGGAGAGCACCATCCCCGCATCGTCGAACTCGACGACGCCGTAGCGCTCCGGATCGCGCACCTGGTAGCCGAAGACCACGGCGCCGCCAGCGGAGGCGTCGTCGTGGGCGCTGCGCAACATCTCCGCCATACCGCCGCCGTAGAAGATGTTGTCGCCGAGCACAAGGCAGGCAGGACTCCCAGCCAGGAACTTCTCGCCGATGAGGAACGCCTGTGCGAGCCCCTCCGGCTTCGGCTGGACGGCATACGTGATCTCAACGCCCCACTGGGAGCCGTCGTCGAGAAGGCGCTCGAACGCCGGAATGTCTGTGGGGGTCGAGATCAGAAGGATCTCGCGGATACCCGCGAGAAGCAGCACCGACAGCGGGTAGTACACCATCGGCTTGTCGTAGATCGGCAGCAGCTGCTTCGAGGTGCCGAGTGTCACCGGGTGGAGGCGTGTGCCGGAGCCACCGGCAAGGATGATGCCCTTCACGAGGATGCCCTCCTTCTGGCAGCATGCGTGCGCTACGACGGATATGGGGGCCAGCGAACACAAAGAGCGGGGTTGCCGCCATGCCACCCGCGCGGGCCGGCCCCACCGCCTCCGTCTCGCATCGAGCCCTCTGCGATGGTAGCAGACCGTTCGAGGGTGATTGCGGACTTCAAAGAGGCACGCACAAGCCGGATGCTATGCTCCCACGGAAGTGGGCCGCTTCGCGCATCAACCGCTCAGAACCAAACGGACGGGACAGGCACAGATGCAGGTCGACGTCGCGATCAACTACTACGGCAAGCCATATCAGACGTTGCTCGCGATAGAGTCGCTGCTGGAACACTCCGGACAGCACATCGACCGGATCTACGTGATCCGCGAGCCGAAGCAGCCGCGCGTCGAACAGGATCTCGTGAGGCTGCTGGCCAGATATGGCGACCGCGTGACCGTGTTCCAACCGGACCACTACCTGGGGTGGAGCCCGTCGGACATCGACTGTATTCGCGACGATGAATCGTACCGTCTGTCGATCCGCTATCAGTACGCGCTCGAAGCGACCGACAAGCGATACCTCTTTGTCACACACAATGACGTGCTCTACACGGGAGACCTTGTCGCCGAGCTGCTCAGCAGGATGCAGGAGGCGCGGTACGCAGGCGCGGGGCTCATGGGGGTGTGTTGGCATTGCCCTGCGCGCACAGCAGGCAGGTGCGATCACTCACGGCACGAGGACCTTGACCTGTCATTCCTTCAGGCGGTCTGGCTCTCCCTGCGGGTGAAGTCGGTGAGGACGCACCCGCGCCTGATCGACCCCCGGTATCCAATGCCGCTACCGGAGTGCAAGTTGATCGAGTACGCGTGCCTAGTCGACGTGAGCGCGTACCGCCGGGAGACGCTACCCGAGGGATCATCCCCGCTCTTCGGGTCATGCGACGGGGGAATCGACACGGCCTGCGGCTGGACCCATTCTATGGTGAACAAGCAGTATCGATTCGCCAATGTGAACATCTGGGACTACTGCGAGCACCCTACCGACGGGCACGGGGATCTGTTCGACGATCGCAGGTTCGAATCGAAGGAGGCAACGGCTTGGGCCGCGCTAGGAGATCGCGGGATCGACCTGAGCGACCAGGGCTCGGGGGCGATTCCGACGATCCTGAGAACCGCCGACGTTGCCGGCCAGCTCGCGCAGCGGCGAGACGCCGCAGGGGCCACGATGTCAACGGGGTCCGGGGTGGATCCGAACGCCTTCTGGCGAGCGCAGACCGCACGCATACGACTCGAAAAGCGTCTGCTGAGGGGCGAGCTTGCTGGCGCTCGCCGACTCTACTGGTCGGCCATGCGGGCGTACGATAACCCCGTCAAGCGCTTCGCGGGACTGGCAGCCGTGCTCGTGAGTGCCCGGTTGTTCGCCAAGGCGACCAGCAGCCTGCCGGCCTATTCGCTCCGGACGCCCCCGGGCGCGTGATCGCGCAGGGGCTGCTGCGGGACACTCATCAGGTCGCGCCGGGCAGCCCGCTTATCGCTGGTCGGCTTCCTCGAAGTCCGCTCACGTCGCCCACTGCGCCTGCGTCTCCTCGATGAAGCGCGTCAGTTGCGCGTCGTATTCCTGCTGGGTCAAGCGGCCTGCCGTGTCCGACACACTGAGCTTCCTGCGCTCCGGGAGCAAGATCACCTCGCAGCCGCAGAGAAGGGCCTCGTCGATGATCATCGTGCAATCGTCGTACGTGTAGAGAGTGCGCGTGCGGCGCAGCAGAGCCGCCAGTTCTTCTCGCGCTGAAGGCCAGTACGGGAAGCGCGTGATGTGGGTCATCTCGAAGGTCTCCGGGAGTTCTTCAACACCACGGAATTCGGCCTTGCCGACATACGCGCAGTCCGTGTCCTTCTCGGGCAGATCCACATCATTGAAGAGCTCGCTCTCGATGGTGTCGACCATGAGGATGCGATCGGTGTCGTAGAACTGCTTCGACCACGTGAAGACGAGTTCCGTGTCTGCGAACTCCGCGTCTCCGCCGAGGTAGCCGGGAGTGTTCCCGACGAATCTCACGACACGTCCGGCCCTGAGCGGGTTCCCGCTGACCACCTCGGGATAGACCACTATCGGATCCTCCAGAGCCCGCACTATCCAGTATCCGAGATGCGTTATGCGTCGCTCATCCCAATCGGGATTGGTGTCTTCGAGTGAGAACGCAACCATGCCACGTCTGTTCAGTTCGTGGATGATGCGATGCCAGGCTCGGACGCCGGCGGACGCACTGTGATAGGCAAGGCCTGCGAAGACGTACGGCCTGACCTCTCTTTGTCTTGCCAGCGCCAGACTGCGTGGGAGCCCGCCCAGATCACCTGCCACACCGGCCACCGCATGCCTTGCGTGCCTGCCGAACGCTTCGAGGGTCTCCCAGACTCCGTGGTCGCGCAGGAAGTGCTCGGGCGGAACTTCGCCCACAAGAAGTGGTGGACGGAATCTCAGGTACCCGTGCCCGAAGCCACTCAGGACGGCGGTAGCCACAATGACCGCCAAGGCCGCCGAACCCGGGGCAAGTCCGAGGAATCGCACAGACAACCACAAGAGCGCCGTACCCAGCACCTGAGCAGGCAGGTAGACGAAGTACGCACGACTGATCTGCGCGGCCAGCTTACCGGCACTGCGATATGCGAGTCGCTGCACGGCCAGAGCGTAGACGGGCACCGCGATGGTCCAAGCAACCCAACTGGCAACGGCGTAGTAGTCCCGCCCGACAAGTGCAAGGAACGGGGTAGGCGACGCTTCGAGAGCGCGCAGCGAATCCCCAAGCAAGGCCAGCGCGACGAGGAACAGCCCGTATCCGAACGCGACGTTCAAGCCTCCGACGATCCGGTGTCTGATCCGCTCATCATCCGGCATCCACCCATGATGTCTCACGTCGCCCACTCCTGCTGTGTCTCCTCGATGAAGCGCGTCATTTGCGCGTCGTATTCCTGCTGGGTCAAGCGGCCGGCAATGTCGACCTCCGTGAGCGTGCGACCTTCCGGCAACAGGACGACCTCACAGCCGCAGAGCAGGGCCTCGTCGATGATCATCGTGCAATCGTCGTACGTGTAGAGGGTGCGCGTGCGGCGCAGCAGAGCTGCCAGTTCTTCTCGCGCTGAAGGCCAGCGCGGGAAGCGCGTGATGTGGGTCATCTCGAAGGTCTCCGGGAGTTCTTCAACACCACGGAATTCGGCCTTGCCGACATACGCGCAGTCCGTGTCCTTCTCGGGCAGATCCACATCATTGAAGAGCTCGCTCTCGATGGTGTCGACCATGAGGATGCGATCGGTGTCGTAGAACTGCTTCGACCACGTGAAGACGAGTTCCGTGTCTGCGAACTCCGCGTCTCCGCCGAGGTAGCCGGGAGTGTTCCCGACGAATCTCACGACACGTCCGGCCCTGAGCGGGTTCCCGCTGACCACCTCGGGATAGACCACTATCGGATCCTCCAGAGCCCGCACTATCCAGTATCCGAGATGCGTTATGCGTCGCTCATCCCAATCGGGGTTGGTGTCTTCGAGTGAGAACGCAACCATGCCACGTCTGTTCAGTTCGTGGATGATGCGATGCCAGGCTCGGATCCCGGCAGAAGCATGGTGGTACTCCGACCCAGCGAAGACATAGGGGGTCGTGCCCCGTCGTCTTGCGGCCACCAGAGACGGCGCCAGGAAGACTACATCTCGAGCCAGTAGGATGGCGCGTCTCCAGAGTACACGCAGACTTCCCGCAATGTTGTAGTCGCGCACGTACTCCGGAGGTCGCACCTCGCCGACCGCGAGCGGCACACGGAAAGCGAAGACGGTCTGCGCAAGCCAGCTCAGGAGGACCGTGATCGCGATGGCGATCAAGGCAGCGGCTGCCGGCGAAGCGGCGAGGAGCTGCACGGCCGCCCAGAGGAACCCCGTGTTCAGCACCTGGGCAGGAAGGTACATGGAGTACACGCGCCCGACCCGTGGAAACGGTCCGATCGCGTCGGAGTAGGCGAAATGGTCTATCACCAGCGCGTCCTGCGGCACCGCGATGAGCCACGCGATCCAACTGGCTGCCAAGAAGCGGCCATCACCGAGCATTGCGAGCAGCGCCAAGAACAGCCCATAGCCGAACGCGACGTTCCAACCTCCGACGATGAGGTACCTGTTCTGCCGGCTCACATCGCTCCCCTATGAAGTCCCACGAACGTAGAGAGCGACCCGCACCACCACGTCCCGGTGATCGCGCCCAGCCCGGAGGCTCGGCTCGCCACCTTGAATCCCGGGCTACAGCCCGCGATCGAGAATCGCCTGCCGGAGTTCGGCATTGTGGGCATACGGGCTGTCGATGTCATCGATCATCAGCGGGCGGTCCGCCGACACCGCGTTCAGCAGGATCTCGCCGCGCATGAGTTCGCGGCACGAGACCTGGCCCTTGAGCAGCGGGATCGCCAAGTAGACGTCCTCGTCGGAGATCGCATGGCCCGCGGGCAGGTCCTGGCGCGCATAGACACCCCGCACGAGGGCGTCCAGGTACTTGATCTCTTTCTCGGGGGAGTTGCGCTTCTGCGTTCCGGGCGCACCGCACATCTCCTTCGCCTTGGCGTATGACTTGAACCAGACATCGACCTGCTCCGGAAGGGAACAGTACGGCGACACGGGGATGCCATCCGTCTCGATATCGACATGCCGCTCGAAGGTTCTGGCGCCCTTCGCGTAGGCGATCTTCACCGAGGAGGTCCAGTCGTGGTGTTCGTGGCTCGACAGCCCGATCGTGTGGTCGGGGTAGCGCTTCTTCAGGAAATCGATCTGGTTGAGCTCGAGCTCCGAGTCCTCGGAAGGATACATGGCCACACAGTGGTTGATGGCCAGCGGGATGTTGCGGTTCTCGAAGAACTTGACCAGATCATCGAGGTCCTTGAGCGACGATCCGCCGGTCGAGACCACAACGGGCTTGCGCGTCGACGCGATCTTCTCAAGCAAGAACCAGTCGTTCATGTCCGAACTCGCGACCTTGATGATCTGGATGCCGAGATCAACGCACAGGTCCACCGACTTCTCGTCGAACGGTGTCGCCATCGGCATGCAGCCACCCTTCCGGATGGCCTGGACCAACGTCGCGTAGTCCTCAATGGACATCTGCGTATCGAGCGTCTTCTTGATGTAGCGGATGTCCTCGCGGTCGCGGTAGTCCTTGTGGATGAACGAGTCCACATCCCTGAACTGCAACTTGATGGCCGCGCGCACGTTGTTGAAGCGGACAACTTGGGAGTAGGCGCCTACGATCTTCAGTCCGCGCTCGAGGCTTCCCCAGTGGTTGTTCGCAACCTCAAGAATGAACAGATCGTCGAAGATCTCGTGATCCATGGGTAGCCTCCAGAGCAAGTCGGTTGCCAGCCGCACGCGTCCGCGTGCAGTGAGGTACATGTTATCAGGCGGGGGCCCTCCGAACCGACCTGCCACCGCCCGAAAGCTGATGCACTCCCTCTCCCCGGCCAGCGGACGCCTCAACCCCTGGGTATAGGCAGCGCCGACGTAGACGCCGAGCCCCCAAGGAAGAAGAACCGGACCGACGAACGGATGAACAGCTCGATGGCCAATAGCGCCGATCCCACGATCATCCGGCCCGCCTCTGAAGAAACGCCACAAGCGCCGCCGGCGAGTCGAGGCTCGACAACGCTCGTGCCGCAAGTCGGCCTTCGCCGTACCCGTAGGCCGCGAATACGAAGGCGATTCCGCAGGCCTCCGCCGCCGCCGCGTCGTCGGTCGTGTCACCCACGAACAGCGCGCAGTCGACGGCGAGTGACTCGTCCTCTACCAAGCGGGCAAGTGCCGCTCTCTTGTCGGGGAACGGCGGCGCAGTGTCGTCCCTGCAGACCACGGCATCGAAGAGGTCTTGCCAGCCGAAGTGGGCGAGGATGCGATCGGTGGGCACGCGAGGCTTGTTGGTCACGATGAAGAGTCGAATGCCTGCCGAGCGCAGAGTCTCGAGCATCGCGTGGACCCCCCAGTAGGGCACAGCATCGCGCCAACCTCCTCCGTCGTAGCAGCGGCGGAAGGCTCGGACGCCTGCATCGACGACGGCTTCATCCGCGTGCGGGAGCAACCTCGCCAGCATCTCGCGGACGGACGGACCGACGAGATCGCTTGGGAAGTTAGGATCCTCTCCCGGTGCCACTTCGGCGAGAGCCTGCCGCAAACACCGCAGGATACCCGGCGCGCTGTCGACAAGCGTGCCATCGAGATCGAACACAAGAGCCCGAACGCTTCCCACCCGGCTCACCCTTGCGTGGCGTAGAGAACGAACTCGAGCCCGTCGACGTCGTAGCCCCTGCACGTCAGACGCGCGTCGGGCTTCAGGGAGTGGACGAGATTCACCAGCCTGAAGAAGTCGGTCGGCGTGTGGTAGAGAGACACGGCGAGCCGCGTGACCGGATCCGCCAGCAGCCGTCGTGCGCCGAGGATCGCTCCGGTCTCCGCTCCTTCGATATCCATCTTGATGTAGGTGGCGCTGCCTACCGCGTCGTCCAGGCGAACACACCGGACTTCGATGTCCCCGGAGTCGGTCAACTTCCCGCTGGTGCTGCCCGCTCCGTCGAAGTGGAGCGTGCATTCCTCGTCTCCAACTGCGGCATCCTCCAGAGAGATCCGATGTCCGACCTCGGCCGGGAGCTCGGCCACGTATGCGGCCAGTCGCAGGAAGGTGTCGGGCGCCGGCTCGAACGCGTGCACGCGATCGAAGACGCGCCCCGACTCGCGGAGGAAGGACCTCAGCGAGTCGCCGTCGAACGCACCGCAGTCGACGAAGACCTCGTGCTCGCCAAGGGCGATGACTCCCGGCTCGAAGTACTGAGTGCTCAAAGGCCGCGGCGTCGAGAGCGCGGTGTAGTCGAGCCACAACCTCCATTCGAGCTGTCCGAGATACTGCTCGCGTGACTCTTCATCGTCGAGCAGTTCGTAGGCGCCTGAGATCTCGTCGGCAAACTCGAGCAGCGCGTCCGGCAGGGCGAACAGGTAGTGCGGCAGCAGGCGGTCCGGGTAGCGCCACATGAAGACCGGAAGCGGCACGACCGTGCGCACACCGAGCCCAAGGAGTTGGCGCTGCACGTCCACGTAGCCGTCGCCCGGCGACCACTTCGAGACCACGAAGGCCGCCTCGTCGCCGAATCGTCCGGCCGCGACCGCGGGATCGAGGACCTCGATGCCGTCTACCTTCGTTCCCTGCTTGCCGGCGTCGTTGTCAGCGAAGGCAACGGGCGGTCGCCCATCCGCAACCAACGCCTGTGCCAGCCTGCGTCCCATCTGACCGCATCCGTGCAGGACGAGCGGCCGACCTTCCGTTCTGCGATCGGCCTCCGAGAACGCTCTCCGCCGGGCGCATTCTGGGTCCTCGGACAGCAGTCGCTCAAGGTGGGCGCGTCGCGCGGATTCGCTCATTCCGTCCCCCAGGGTGCGACCAGCATGTTGCTCATGAACTCGTCGCGGTCCATGAAGGGGAACATGTCCTCGATAGACTTGCTGACGATGCGCCCGTCGGCCAGCCGCTCAGCCTGCACCTTCGGCGCGAAGACCTGATGAGCGGGCATGACGACGTCGCACAGCGCAGGCCCCGGAGACGCCAACGTCTGCCGGATCGCGTTTGACAGTCCGTCGTGATCGTTGACCCGGATTGCCGGGATCCCGTACGCCTCGGCGAGACGGACCATGTCGGGCAGCGAGACTCCACTGTCGGGCCCCTCCCCCACATGGTGGCCGCCGAACAGATTGTCCTGGGTCTGCCTGATGGACACATAGCCGTCGTTGTTGAACACGAAGATCTTCACGGGTAGCTGATGATGGACGATCGTCTGCAGCTCCTGGATGTTCATCTGCATGCTGCCGTCCCCCGCCAGGCAGATCACCCGGTCGCGGCCGTTCGCGATGCAGGCGCCGATCGCCGCGGGGATGTCATAGCCCATGGACGCGGTACCGGAATTCCCAAGCATCCGCATCCCCCGCTTCATCCGAAGCGCCTGGAACGCGACGACGCTCGCCGCACCGTTCGCCGTCACGATGATCTCGCCGGGCTCGAGCGCGTCCGAAAGTACGTCGACGAACACGTACGGATCGACCGCGTCTGTGCGCGTCCGGTACTCGGGCAGCACCACGGGGTAGCGATCCTTTCGAACGCGACACCAGTCGAGCCACTCACTGCGATCGGTACCTGCGCGGCCCGTGGCAGCGTCGAGCAGGTCTATGAACACGCCCGCGTCGCAGTTCACGGGCATGTCCGGCAAGATGGTGGGCTTGCGGAGTTCCACTGGGTCCACATCGACGATCACGCGGTAGGCGCTCCGCGCGAACGCCTTGAACTCGTAACCTACTTGCCGGATGTTGAGCCGGCACCCGATGCTGATCAGCAGGTCGGCGTTCTGCACGATGAAGTTCCCGGCACGATCGCCGACGGTGCTCGGACGCCCGAAGTAGTAGGGGTGGTCCTCCCACATCAGGTCCGGCGCGTTCCAGGCCGTGAGTACAGGGACGCCGAGCTTCTCGACGAGCGCGTGGAAACGATCGACAGCGTGACCCGTCCGGATACCGCTGCCGGCCAGAATGACCGGACGCTCGGCGGACTCGAGGCGACGAGCAAGATCCGCGACTTGCGCCTCGACCGTCGCCAGGTCGAACTGTCCACCGTCCTCCGCTGGGTCGTATCCAACGAGCGCGGACTCCTCGATCATCGCGGCCTGCACGTCGACTGGAATGTCGAGCCAGACGGGACCCGGTCGGCCGCTTCGCGCCAGATGGACTGCCTTCTCGAAGTGATAGCGGATGGTCGCGGGATCGGAAACCATCACGGCGTACTTCGTGATCGGCGAGACGATCGCGACGATGTCTGCCTCCTGGTCACCGAGCTGGCGCAGGGGCAGGCCGGTACTCGCCACCGTGGTGTCGGAACGAACCTGTCCGGACACGTACAGAACCGGCACCGAGTCGTGCCACTGCCCGAGAACTCCCGTGAGGGTGTTCGTCCCGCCCGGGCCGGTCGTCACGCACACCACAGCCAGGTCGCCGCGTACTCGAGCGTACCCCTCCGCAGCTATGGCGCTCGCCTGCTCGTGATGGTTGCACACGAAGCGCAAGCGCGATTCGTTGCCGATGGAGTCGTCAAGGTGCATCGCCCCGCCACCGGTCACCATGAAGATGTCCGTCACGCCAAGATCGGCGACGCGCCGAACCACGTAGTCCGAGAGCTTGATCATTCGTCTTCCCTCCGGGTAGCTCAGGCACCCTGCAATCGGCGCCACGGGGACTAGCGATCGACGAGCAGCGCAGAACGGTCGATCGAGTCGCGACGCTCGGAGTACCAAGCGAAGAGGCGCTCGACCGCGTCCGTGGGCGCCGTGAACTCCAGTTCGGGCATCTCGCGCTTGAGGCGGTCGTTGGCACCCGTGTACTCGACACCCATCCCTGGCTCTCCGACCACGATGGGAAGTTCCTTGCCCGAGATCTGAACCACGATTCGGGCGAGTTCGACCAATTCGCAGGGCTCGTCAGGGGTGACATTGTACGCGGGCAGACGACGGTCGGCGAAGATGAAATGCTCGACAACCTGCACGAGGTCGTCGATCCAGACGTAGCTGAACCGCCGGTTCTGACGCACCGTGATCGGCAGATCGAATACGGCCTTGCAGATCGCGTTGGAGATGAAGCGGATCGCGTAGTCCTCGTACTTGCCGAATACGCCGAACGGCCGGAGCTCGATCACGTGTTCGACACTCTCGATGTAGGTGCCTATCACGTACTTCGAAAAGCCGGTCTCGTCAGCCGGGATGTGGGTGCCAAAGTACTCCTCCGGCATCATGGGCACGTAGTGGCGCATGTCGTAGGCGGCGCCGGTACCCAGGAACACCATGCGCGGACACAGATCCGGGTCCGCTGCGAGGTTGAAGAACATCCTCGTGTTCGCCTCGATCAAGCCGGTAGGATCCGTGGCGTTCCGATGCCCGGGCTTCGTCGCCGAGTGGACGATCACGTCGGGTCGATGAGTCCGCAGGTAGGATCGAACAGCATCTCCGTCAGTCAGGTCGAGCTCGCGATGCGAGGGGGCGAGCACGCCGTATCGCCCGGAGAACTGCTCGACGATGTTCCGACCGACGAACCCAGAACCGCCTGTGACGAGGATGCGCGTCACAGTGGTCGCCTTGCGAGCCGCACTCGACGGCGCGCGTGCTCGCCGTGCGCGCGAGCATCTCCCTGCGCATCCCCGGACGCACGTCGGGCCCCGAGCCTCACGGCGCATGCGTGCTCGTGGTGGTTGAAGACCGGCTTGAGGTCTTCTCGGCGACCGAACGAGTCGTCACGTTGCGTCGCGTCGCCTCCGGCCAGCATGAGCCCGTTGGTGACCCCGAGTTCGGCGACGCGCCGCGCCAAGTAGTCAGACAGCTTCTCGTGCGTGGACATCAAGATACCTCTCCCATCCGGGACAAGACGTGAGGTCTGGGGGCGCGATGAGATTGAGTAGTCATGCGGGCACTCCCTTCGCCCTGCAGTCTCCTATGCCGCGATCGCCGCCTGTGATGAAGCACGCCTCCTGCCCCCAATTGTGCGAATGGAACTGGACGATTGCCGGATTCCCACGGTCCAGTACCTAGTCAGCCCGAAGAACAACGAAGTTGCTGCACCTGAACTGCTCAAGGCACCAATCGTATCGCGTGATTGGCTGCAGATAGCCGGAGGGGGTCATACGCAGTACTCGCATACCCAGAGCTTCAAAGTAGTAGTAGTAGTCTTGGAAGTAGGTCCTCGTGTCTATGTTGGGGGTCCGAACTCGAAGGTGATCATCCCGACACTCCCACTCCGCAACATGCCCTCGGCGCCATGGAAGACGTCCAACTCGTGACCCTCCACATCGCACTTCAGCAGGTCAATTCGCCGCACCCCATGCCTGCGGCAATAGTCGTCGATCGTGTCAACAGGCACACGCTCGCTCTGGTCGTACACGAACTCCCCTGCAACGTGGTTGCGTTTCGTCAGTGATGCCCCCGTGGAACCCGGCTTGTCGTAGTACAGCGTCATCTCGCCCGGAGCCGCGCCCAGTGCCACGTTGTTCAGAACGACACGATCTTGGTTGGCCCCATCCCGGCTCGTCTCCAGCAGGCGATATGTGTAGAGGCCGGGCTCGAAGCAGTGGACGGTCACGGCCTCGGAAGGAAGCGCACTCAGCGCGAGGCTCAGATACTGCCCCTGGTTCGATCCAACGTCGAAGATGTAGTACGGGGGTGGGGAAGAACGGCCGAGCAGTTCAAGAACGGCCTTCTCGCCGCTGGAATCCACCTCCTCTCCGCTTCCTATGCCTGTGAGGAACTGGGAGAAGGAGATGTTCCATTCCAAGAATCGCTGCACTCGCTGACTCCCGCTCAACCAAAGGCTCACACTTCTGGCTGTTGGGCCCAGCAACTCGTTGGCTTGCCGGAGCGGATGCTTGACCAGGTTCTGTGCGATATGAAGAGGGTGTATGCGCCTCATGATCGGCTCCATCTGATGCTTCGCGACCCCCAGTTGAACCGCAAGTCCACGCGGGGTCAAGGCCATCGGTCAGTTCCAGCCGCGACGTGCCACAGCGGCACCGCCGTCTATCCGGCGCGAGCCGAGACAGCTGCCGACGACTAGGCAGGCGCAACACTCTACATTCTGCTGAAGGTGCCTGGGAAGCATACCCCGCGAGCGACGGTCATGAGGAGGCTCGAATCCCGGAGTGTGGCTCAGAACGAATGCCGCAATCCTGCGGTCAGCCTCAAGACAAGAACTTGCTCCAAGCTCGCTGGATGTCGCTCTTCTCCCGTTCAACTGGGTACGTGCCGAGCACATACCGAGACGCGGCCATGCCCATCCTGGCAACCGCCGCTGGGCCCGAACGCCACTGTTCCAGTATGTGCTCCACGGCAGCAACAAACCCGACGATGTCGCCAATCTCGATCGGGTGGCAGAACGCCGGGTCGAAGTACTCTCGGCCCCCCATACCGTGGTAGCCGACCACGACACATCCACATGCCATCGCTTCCGCCGGCGGAAGCGACAAGCCTTCCGGGTAGCCGAAGCTCATGAAGAGAAACGAGCTGCGCAAGGTCGCCGCCACTTCCTCCTCCGGCAATCCATCGATGGCGACGACCTCGATTCCACGGAGCGAACCCCTCGATCGGAGTATCTGGAACACCTGGGCAGCATCTTCGGGATGCTTGCGAGGCATGAAGCAGATTCTCGGTTGCTTCGCCTCTCCGGGTGAAAGACCGTGGGGTCGATCGACACGTGGATGCGCTCCACTTGAAGTCCGGGAAACGCAATCTCGAGGTACTCACGGCTGTCAGTGGAAACGGTCATCGCGCCGAGGACATCCGGGTGCTCGTACGGACTCACCGGGAGCGCAGTGTCCCAGGAGTACCCCGTGAACGTGAAGTAGCAGTTCTGGTTGAAGACAACCTTCGGGACTCCCGGGAAGAGCTGGGCTATCCCTGGGCCGTCGCCTTCCGGCGCCTCCGGTACAACAACAACGTCGTTGGACGAGGGCGTCAGGGAGAAGGTGTCGGTGACCGCGGTGCTGTTCGCAAACCAAGAGCACCGGAAGCCGGGACTAGTGTGCAGTATCGTGGCTGGAATCGACAGGGCGTTCAGCACATCGACGTGCCGATACAGCACCTTGTATCCGCCCACCGGTCTGGGGTCATTGGTACACAGCACGAAGATCTTCCGGCCCTCCCGATTTGTCGTGTCTCCACCCCGCCTGAGCGCCTGCTGGCGACGAAGTCGATCCCTGAATCGATCCAACTCACCGCGAGGGTCGATCAACGCGTTGCCCAGTACGTGAAAAGGATGTATGTGTTTCACGGTCGTCTCCCGCCGTTTGTGCCGCCGATGAAGACACAACTCCTTGTCTAGAACACGCATAGCGGTCACGCTACAGAATCGCTCGGTCGACTAGATGTAGCCGCCGTACGTACCCCTCGTACGGGAGCTTGCGGGCTCACACATCGGCGTGACCATGAGATCCGACAGCACTGCGGGCTGCCGGATCATCGGCTAGCTCTAGCGCGCCACGAGCCGGGGCCGGAATCTGGTGTCCCACAGCCCGTAGGCCGAGCACGAGGTTGCGCCCGATGAACCCCGGGCCGCCTGTTACGAGGATGCACGTCATTGGAGTTGGCTACCGCCCGCACGCCGTGACGAGCGTCCCAGCCATATGCCCGAGCATCTCCTCGGTCATCCCCGGATACACGCCGATCCAGAAGGCGTCCCGCATGATGCGGTCGGTGTTCGGCAGGTCCCCGACCACCCGGTAGCCCTCGCCCGTCCCGCGCATCCGGTCGAAGACCGGCTGGCGCACGATGTTGCCGGCGAACAGCATCCGGGTCTGGACCTTCGCACGCTCCAGAGCAGCCACGAGCTCGTCGCGCTTCAGTCCTGAGTCCTCACGCACTGTCATCAGGTAGCCGAACCAGCTCGGATCGGCGCCCTCGGTCGCCTCGGGCATGATCAGCAGGTCCTCCAGCGGGCGCAGCGCCTCACGGAGGTACGCGTAGTTGCGCCGACGCGCGGCGGTGAACTCGGGCAGCTTGTCCAGCTGCGCCACACCGATCGCGGCCTGCATGTCGGTCGCCTTGAGGTTGTAGCCGAACTCCGAGTAAACGTATTTGTGGTCGTAGCCTGGCGGCAGCGTGCCGAACTGCTGCGAGAAGCGCTTGCCGCACGCGTTGTCCTTACCCGAGGGGCACACGCAGTCCCGGCCCCAGTCGCGCATGGACAGCATGATGGTGGCCAGTTCGCCGTTGTTGGTGTAGACCGCTCCGCCCTCGCCCATCGTCATGTGGTGCGGCGGGTAGAAACTCGACGTCCCGATATCTCCGAAGGTGCCGGTCTTGCGGCCCCGGTACTCGCCGCCCAGTGCATCGCAGTTGTCCTCGATAAGCCACAGCCCGTGTGCGTCGCAGAACGCGCGCACGGCGTCGATGTCGAAGGGGTTTCCGAGGGTGTGGGCCAGCATGACGGCCCTGCTCCTGCTCGAGAGCGCCGACTCGAGTTGCGAGGCGTCGATGTTGTACGTGCCCAGCTCGATGTCCACGAAGACGGGCACCGCGCCGTACTGCACGATCGGCGCGACGGTTGTCGGGAACCCTGCGGCGACGGTGATGACTTCATCGCCGGGCCGCAGCGCCCGCTCGCCGAGGCGGTCGCTCGTAAGGGCCGCCAGGGCAAGCAGGTTGGCGCTGGAGCCCGAGTTGACGAGCAGCGCGTGCTTGATGCCGAGGTACCCGGCCAGCCCCTTCTCGAAGGCGGCGGAGTACCGCCCGTAGGTGAGCCAGAAGTCGAGCGACGAGTCGACGAGGTTCACGATCTCGCGCTCGTCGAACACACGACTCGCGTACGCCACGCGCGACGTGCCCGGCTCGAAGGGCTTCGTTTCTGCGAACGCTACCGCGTGGTACTCGCGCACCTTCTCGAGTATCTCCGCACGCAGCTTGGCGGCCTCATCGGTACTTCCGCTCACACGTCCTCCTTGCGCGCCCATACCGAACCTGCGGCACGGGCTGCGTCCACGTAGGTGTTCAGGTCATCGATGCTGGCGGCCGCGACCGAACCGCTGTCCGCATGCCACGCCGCGTACCACTTGGCCGTCCGATCGAGAGTGGTGGCCACGTCCCACTGCGGCAGCCAACCGAGCCGCTCCTGCGCCTTGGCGCAGTCGAGTCTCAGCAGGCTCGCCTCGTGCGACTGCGGGGCGAGCTCGGGCGTCTCCCAGGAGCCGGAACCCCACGCGCGCACGAGGCCGTCGACCAGCTCGCGCACCGGAACGCCCCCGGCCGCGAGCGGACCAAAGTTCCACCCTTCGGCGAACGCCGGTCCTTCATGTTGCCACAGCTTCTGCGCGAGCAACAGGTAGCCGGAGAGCGGCTCGAGTACGTGCTGCCACGGGCGCACGGCCTCCGGGTTGCGGACGACGATGGGTTCGCCCGCGGTCAGCGCGCGGATGCAGTCGGGCACGATCCGATCGGCTGCCCAGTCGCCGCCGCCGATGACGTTGCCGGCACGCACACTCGCGACGCGCACAGCGGAATCGGCTCCCAGGAACGATCGGCGATAGGCGGCCGTGACGAGCTCGGAGCACCCCTTGGAAGCGCTGTAGGGGTCGAACCCGCCCATCGCGTCGTCTTCGCGGTAGGCATGCTCGGATTCGCGGTTCTCGTAGCACTTGTCGCTCGTGACGTTGATCGCGACACGAACGGAGTCCGTGGCCCGAACCGCCTCGAAGAAGTGCACCACGCCCATGACGTTGGTATCGAACGTCTCGACGGGCTGCTCATACGAGAGCCGCACGAGCGGCTGCGCCGCCAGGTGTATCGCGATGTCGGGTCGCGCATCCGCTATAGTCCCGGCGAGCGCGTCCCGATCGCGAACATCACCGATGACATGCCGCGCGAGGCGGCTCTCGACCCCCGCAAGCTCGAATAGCGACGGCGTCGTCGGCGGCACGAGCGCGAAGCCCGTGACCTGAGCCCCCATCTCCGTCAGCCATAGCGCGAGCCACGCGCCCTTGAAGCCCGTGTGCCCTGTGAGGAACACGCGGCGCCCGCGGAACGCCCCGCCGAAAAGATCAGACATCGCCGCGACCGTGCTCACCATTTCCGCCACGGGGCCTTGCCGGACTCCCAGAGCTGGTCCAGCAGCTGCTTGTCGCGAAGGGTGTCCATGGGCTGCCAGAAACCGGTGTGCTTGTAGGCCACGAGCTCTCCGGCCGCGGCGATCCCCTCCAGCGGCGCCTGCTCCCACATCGTCTCGCCGGTGCCGAGATAATCGAAGATACCGGGCTCCACGACGAAGAAGCCGCCATTGACCCATCCGCCGTCGCCCTTCGGCTTCTCCTGGAACGACATCACGGCCTGCTCGTGCGTGAGATCCATCGCCCCGAAGCGCCCGATGGGCTGGACCGCCGTGACGGTGGCGAGCTTGCCGTGCTGCCGGTGGTAGTCGATCGTCGCCGCGATGTCGACGTCCGCGACGCCGTCGCCGTAGGTGAGCAGGAACGTCTCGTCGTCGACGTAGTCGCGTATCCGCTGGATGCGGCCGCCCGTGGGAGTGTCGGCTCCTGTGTCGACGACCGTGACGCGCCACGGCTCGTTGGCATCCTGATGAACGACGGTCTCGCGCGTACGCAGATCGAAGGTCACGTCGCAGTTGTGGAGCCAGTAGTTCTGGAAGTACTCCTTGATCAAGTAGCCCTTGTAGCCGGCACAGATCACGAAGTCGTTGATCCCGTAGTGGCTGTACAGCTTCATGATGTGCCACAGGATCGGCCGGTCGCCCACCTCTACCATCGGCTTTGGCTTGACCGTGGTCTCCTCGGACAGCCGAGTCCCCAAGCCGCCCGCAAGTATGACTGCCTTCAAACCAGCGCCTCCCGAGGTCCGCGACGTCGTCACCAAATGCCCCCACAGTACTCTGCTGTGTCAAAGATAGCCCAAGTGGGTGCGCTCATGCAGCCGGTACGTAGACTCGTCCGCAAAGAACACGGAATGGTGCCAGAATCTCACGCACGAGTTGACTGCTCTATTGTTGTCACAGAGACGCAAGCTTCCCCACGGACATAGGACACCCATGCTTCACAAGTCGCTCCATTGGCTCGCGGAATACACGAAGGTCAATGCCATCCGGCGCATGTTCGACATGCTGCGCATGCGACGCTCGGAGATCACCATCCTCGTGGCGTTCGCCATGGCCTACGCCGCGCTCGAAGGCTTCGGCATCGGGATGCTCCTCCCGGTGCTGCAGTACGCGCAGGACGGGCCCAAGGTCATCGCGCAGGCGCAAGGGGGGCTGTGGGGCGTGCTCATCCTCGCGAGCCGGTGGGCCGGAGTCCCGCTCAACCTCCTCACGCTGCTCACGCTCGCCTTCATCCCGGTCATGCTGCGCCAGGTCGCGTTCTACCTGAATGCGTGGTACTCGGCGGTCGTGCAGAACCGTGCGATGGCGCGATTGCGCGTCGAGGGCTTCGACGCGCTCGCCCACACCGATCTGTCCTTCATCGCCGGCCGCGGCCAGGGCGACCTCATCGCCCTGCTCACAGGGCAGGTGGACGCCGCCGGCGCGGCGCTCATCCAGTTCCTGCGCCTGATCGCGGTCATCGCTCTCCTGCTCATCTACGCGGCGGCGCTCTTCTATGTCTCCCCGATGATGACCTCGATCGCGGTCGCAGCGATCGTGCTCATGTCGCTCGTGGCGCGCGCCAACATCAAGAGCGCGCGGCGCTTCGGCACCCGCGCGAGCGAGTTGGCCCGCGAGACCTACACGGCGTTCGCGGAGCGGGTCGCGGCCCTGCGGCTGATCAAGATGCTCGGGCAGGAGGACAGCGAGACCATCCACGCCCGTGAGCTCTCCGAGTCGCTGTCCTCCACGAACGTCGAGATCGCACTCTCCCAGGCGCGCATCGAGGTCACCGTGGATCCGGGATTGATGCTGGCGGCGTTCGCGGTCCTCTTGGTCGGCATCCAGTACCTGGGCATGTCGCTGGCCGGGATGGGCGTCTTCCTCTTCGTGCTGCTCCGAATGAACCAGAAGGCCAAGGAGTTCAGTACCGGACGCCAGACCCTGTCGTCGTACCTCGAGAGTCTGCTGTTCGTCGAGCGCGTGACCAAAGAGGCGCGCGTCGCCCGTCGCATCGTGAGCGGTCCGCGCGCCTTCGAGGGCCTGCGCAGCGGCATCACGTTCGAGGATGTCGCCTTCGTGTACGAGCCCGATGACGAGCGCTCCTCCGAGCCGGAGGCGGTGCTCACCGATGTGTGCGCCGAGTTCCTCGCGCGTCACACGACTGCGATCGTCGGCCGCTCAGGTGCGGGGAAGTCCACGCTTGTCGAGCTCATCCCTCGCCTGAAGGACGCGACGGCCGGGCGTGTGCTCATGGACGGTGTCGACGTCCGCGAGTTCGAGTTGCGCGGCCTGCGCCGACGCATCGGCTACATGACGCAGGAGGCCACGCTCTTCGACGACACCGTGTACGGCAACCTCATCTACGGTCTCGAGCGCACGCCGACCGATGAGGAAGTGCGCGCGGCGCTCGAGGGCAGCTTCACGGCGCGGTTCGTGGACGCCATGCCCGACGGCCTCGACACGCGCATCGGCGACCGCGGCGTGCGTCTGTCGGGCGGCGAGCGTCAGCGCCTGGGGCTTGCCCGCGTACTGCTGCAGGACCCCGACATCCTGATCCTCGACGAGCCGACGAGCGCGCTCGACTCGGAGTCGGAGCGCTACATCCAGGAAGCGCTGGACCGGGTTCGCGACAGGAAGACGATCATCGTCATCGCCCACCGGCTCTCGACGGTCATGAAGGCCGACCAGATCCTGTTGCTCGAGAAGGGCCGCATCGCGGAGCGCGGCACGCACCAGGAACTGCTCGCGCTGGACGGCGCCTACCGGCGACTGTTCGACTCGCAACTGCAAGCGTAGGAACGCTGGCCGAGAATAGGCCTTCCTGGTTCCCGTGCTATCCCGTTCGCGCTCAAGAGCTTGCCGCGCTAGCGGGACAACCGCTCCAAGTCTGCATCGACCATCATCTCGACGAGGCCGCGGAAGCTGACCTTTGGCTCCCAGCCCAGCGTCTCTTTCGCTTTGGCGGGGTTCCCCAGAAGCAGGTCGGTCTCTGCGTGCCGCACGAACTTCGGATCGACGGCGACATAGCGCTCCCAGTCGAGCCCCACGTGAGAGAACGCGATCTCACAGAACTCGCGCACGGTGTGCGTCTCGCCGGTCGCGAGCACGTAGTCGTCGGGCCGGTCGGCTTGGAGCATCCGCCACATGCCGTCGACGTAGTCGCCGGCGAATCCCCAGTCGCGCTGGGCGTCGAGGTTGCCGAGCCGCAACTCCGTCGCAGCCCCGAGCTTGATCCTGGCCACCCGGTCGGTGATCTTGCGGGTCACGAACTCGAATCCGCGGCGTGGTGACTCGTGGTTGAACAGGATGCCGTTCGAGACGTGCAATGAATACGACTCGCGGTAGTTCTGCGCGATGAAGAAGCCGTACACCTTGGCGACGCCGTACGGCGAGCGCGGGTGGAACGGGGTGGACTCGGTCTGCGGGACCTCGTACGCCTTGCCGAACATCTCCGACGTTGCGGCCTGGTAGAAGCGTGCATCCGGCTTCGCACGACGGACCGCCTCGAGGATGCGGGTGACACCGATGCCATCGACGTCTCCCGTCGAAACCGGCACGGTCCACGAGTCACCGACGAACGACTGGGCGGCGAGGTTGTATACCTCGTCGGGCTGCGACGCCTCGACCGCATCGATGAGCGACGTCTGGTCGGTCATCTCCCCCGTAAGCAGCGTCAGCCGGTCGAGGATATGGTCGATGCGCTCGGTGGAGGGCGTTGCCGCCCGACGCACGAGACCGTAGACCTTGTAGCCCTTGCCGAGCAGCAGTTCTGCGAGGTAGGAACCGTCCTGACCGGTGATACCGGTGATGAGGGCTGTGCGCGACATCGGACTCCCCCTTCGATCGTGTCGAAACCTGCTAGATGTGATGCGCGGTGTTCCGCTCGTCGTAGCCGGTGCGATTGGCTTCCCACCACTCGACCGTGCGCCGTACGCCCTCGTCGAATGGAATCCGCGCCTCGAAGTCGAAGTACTTCTTGGCGCGGCGGACATCGAGCTTGCGCCTCGGTTGGCCGTTGGGCTTGGTCGTGTCCCAGGTGATCTCGCCCGCGTACCCGATGTGCTTGGCGATGAGTTCGGCGAGATCCTTCATCGAGATCTCCCAGCCGGCGCCGAGGTTGACCGGCTCGGCGTCATCGTACCGCTCCGCGGCCAGCGCGATCGCCCGCGCGCAGTCCTCGACGTAGAGGAATTCCCGCGTCGGGGATCCGTCACCCCATAGGACGACCGCCTCGCCGCTGTCGCGCGCGGTGATCATCTTGCGGATCATCGCAGGGATGACGTGGCCCGACTCGAGATCGAAGTTGTCGCGGGGGCCGTAGAGGTTGACCGGCAGCAGGAAGATC
>Ga0209748_1000477_pt1 | contig 21218 bp, 19 predicted proteins | sample BarGraIncu00421A_FD_185490 | JGI IMG/M metagenome (GOLD analysis project Ga0209748, IMG submission 185490) | Arctic peat soil microbial communities from Barrow, Alaska - Barrow Graham LP Incubations 004-21A (SPAdes) (version 2) | ecosystem: Environmental > Terrestrial > Soil > Wetlands > Peat... | reverse complement strand
CGCATCGCCGCGTTCGACGCCAAGTCGAACGAGAGCCTGACCCTGATCGCCCGCGGTTCCGGGTCCGCGTTCGAGAAGGCCTGGGTCAGCTCGTCGAAGGTCGTGACCGAACAGAGCGCCGCTGCGACGAAGCTGAGCAACGACGCCGCGAGCATGGGTGAGAAGTGGAAGGGGTACGTCAACGCCCATGCGCAGATCCGCACGAAGGACGACGGGGGGCAGTGGGACTTGGCGGTCAAACAGGCGATCGGCAGCGATCCCACCTCGGCCAACGCAACGTTCAATGCGTTCGACGTCGCTTCTGGGGCGGCCCTGACCTCAAACAGCAGCGCAGCAGCTGACAGCCTGGACGCGCCGCGCACCTGGCTTCCCTTCATATCCTGGCTCGGGCTGCTGGTGGGGATCGCAGCCGCCGTGTCAGCCTGGTGGGGCGTCTCGCTCCGGTTGGAGGAGTACCGATGAGCCGGCACGCTGCTACCTGCAAGACGGATACCTGCAAGGCACGTACCCACAAGGCACGTACCTCTGAGGCACGTACCCACGGGGCACAGGCCGCCAGGGCACACACCTACAAAGCGGTGCTCGGGTCCATCGTTGCCGGTTTCGCCATTCTCGTGACGGCCGGCTGTTCGGGCAGCGGGGTCTATTCGACGACCCCGGTGCCTGCAGCCAGGCCATCGAGCACGCCAACCTCAGGTGCCACCTCCGCCCCACCCGTCAACTGCGGGAACCCTCTTGCGTCCTTCGCCCCCACAGGGCCGAACCCGGCTCCGGGCTCCCCGATGCCCGCAGGAAGCTACATGAAGACGATCCAGGATCGCGGCCGGCTGATCGCCGGGGTCTCCGCCGACACGTTGCTGCTGGGTGCTCGGAACCCGCTCAACGGGCAGATCGAGGGTTTCGACATCGACATGCTCAAGGCCGTCTCCAAGGCCATCTTCGGCGACCCCAACAGGATCGAGTACCGGGTCATCACGACGGCACAGCGCATCCCGGCGCTGGAGGACGGCAGTGTCGACATCGTCGCCCGCGCGATGACCATCAACTGCGCCAGGTGGCAGCAGATCGACTTCTCGACGGAGTACTACCGCGCCGGCCAGAAGGTCCTCGTCGCGAAGGGCTCACCGGTCAACAGCATGGCCGACCTCAAGGGCAAGCGGGTGTGTGCCCCCAACGGGTCCACCAGCATGGACAAGCTCCGCACCTTCCCCGGTCTCATCCCGGTTGGCTCTGACACCCATACCGGCTGCCTCGTGCTGTTCCAGCAGGGCAAGGTCGACGCGATCACCGGCGACGACACCATCCTTGCCGGGCTGGCCGCCCAGGACCCCTACGCGTACGTGGTCAAGGCTCCGGCCTTCACTGCGGAGCCCTATGGCCTAGGCGTCTCCAAGACCCATCCCGAGTTCGTCAGGTTCGTCAACGGCGGGCTGGCACAGATGCGCACGGACGGGCAGTGGAAGACGGCATACGACAGCTGGCTGAAGGCCGCCCTCGGTCCGGCACCGGCACCACCCGCGGCTGTCTACGGACGGCAACCGTGATCGCGCCGGCCGCGACCGCCATCACCCCGCAACCGCCAGGGCGAATCGGCGAGGCGATCCTGCCCGAGGACGCGTTGCACTATCTCGAGGCGCTTGGCACTTGGCGCGACCAGCGCAAGAGCGAGCTCGACCTGCTCGACGAGGCGGCCATGAATGCGCCTGACGGCGGCTCAGCAACGACTGGCCTGACTGGCGACATCATGCTGTCGATGGCGCTGTGGAAGGCGGTCGCCGACCGGCACGACCTGCTGATGGCGACCTGGGACTCGGGTCGGGTCGGGCAGGCCGAACGCGAGCGCCTGTCCACCCTGATCTGGGGTCGCCTCGACGCGACCCTGGACCCCCGCCTGGCCCAGCGGCCCGACGTCCCCAGCTCCAGTGGCGCGCTCGCCGTGTCCCTGCCCGAGGCGATGCGGCTGTCCGACGCTCTGGCGGCTTCGTTGCGGGCGCGGCTCTCGCTGGACCCCACCGACGCCGATGTGACCGGTCGGCTGCGTCAGCTGCGGGCCCAGCTCGAGCGGGTGCGCGACCTGGTCACCGCGGAGCCGCAGGACAGCCGGGATGCTTTCTCCCACAAGCTGGCCAAGCTCGACGCGCGTCTGGTCGAGATGGTCGACAAGGCCAAACGAGGCGCCGACGTCGGAGGGCTGGTCGGACCCCTGGAGGCCGACGCCTCCCGCATCGAGCGTGATCTCATCGTCGGTTCCGCCACCCGGGCCGAGGCAGCCAGATCCGTGGCCCGGGCGCGACAGCTGCGTGCCGAGCTGGAAGCCCGCGGAGCCGCCATCCGCGATCTCGCGGCCCAGTGCGTGGCCACCGTGAACCCGGCCCCCAAGCTCGCCGTCCCCGACGTCGCGGCGCTGGGGCCGGTTCCGCAGACCGCTGCCGAAGTGGACGCGTACCTCGCGCGGATGGCGAGAGTAAGCCGTGCCCTGAACCTCGCGCACGCGGCATACTCCACGGCCATGGACGAACGCAGCGAGCTGCGTGGGCGGCTGGAGGCCTACGCCATCAAGGCGACCCGGGTCGCCGGCACCGGCAATGCCGGTCAGGCCGGCGGCAGCAGCTCTGAAGACGCAGCCGACGACCTCGGCGAGCTGTTCCGCCGGGCCGAGGCCGCGCTGAACGCCCAACCGGCGGATATTGCCCGGGCCCGCGCCCTCGTGGCAGCCCATCAGGCCTATCTCGCCTCACGCTCAACGCCCAACGGGATGTCAAGAGGGACGATATGACCACGATCGCCTGCACTCAGCCCGGATGCACGGGAACGATCCAGGACGGCTACTGCGACGTCTGCGGCTCACCAGAGGGGTCTGCCCCGGCGCCTGACCTGTCCGCGGCGACGGCAGGAGTCGGCGGGACCACGTCGACGGTGTCGCGCGCATCCAACCGGCTGGCCTCCACTGCTCTGGGATCCGCCCGGGCTCGGCCCGGGTCCAGGACGACCGTCCGGCTCGGGACCTCCTCGAAGCGACTGCGCGGCGCCCGGCTGGGCGCCGGCCTGACCACGATCCCGCCGGTCCCCGCGGTGGACGCGGCCGCGGCAATCATGAAGAACCCGGTGGTTCCGGAGGAGAAGCGCACGTGTCCCTCCTGCGGGTCGCCGGTGGGCCGTTCGCGCGACGGGCAGCCCGGGCGCACCGAGGGTTTCTGCGCCAAGTGCCGCAACCCCTTCTCTTTCACCCCCAAGCTCGCGCCCGGCGATCTCGTCGGCGGGCAGTACGAGGTCGCCGGATGCCTGGCACACGGCGGACTCGGCTGGATCTATCTCGCCCGCGACCGCAACGTGTCCAACCGCTGGGTGGTCCTGAAAGGCCTGCTCAACTCCGGCGATGCCGACGCGCTGGCCGCGGCGATCGCGGAACGACAGTTCCTGGCCCAGGTCGAGCACCCGCTGATCGTCGAGATCTACAACTTCGTCACCCATGAGGACGCCGGCTACATCGTCATGGAGTACGTCGGCGGCACCTCACTCAAGTCGCTGCTCAAGTCCCGGATGCAGGCAGCCGGGGGTCGGTACGACGCGCTGCCGGTCGACCAGGCCATCGCCTTCATCGTCGAGATCCTGCCGGCCTTCCAGTACCTGCACGATCTTGGACTGGTCTTCTGCGACTTCAAGCCGGACAACATCATTCAGGTGGGAGATGCCGTCAGGCTGATCGACCTCGGCGGCGTTCGCCGGCTCGATGACCAGGACTCCGCGATCTACGGAACGGTGGGCTACCAGGCTCCGGAGGTCTCGACGGTCGGCGCCTCGGTGGCGTCCGACATCTACACCATCGGGCGCACGCTGCTGATCCTGGCCATGGAGTTCCGCGGCTATCAGTCGACCTATCTGGACTCCCTTCCGCCGGTCAGTGACACTCCGCTGTTCCAGAAGCACGACTCGCTCTACCGGCTGCTGGCCAAGACCTGCGCGCCGGATGCCGCCGACCGGTTCGCCTCAGCCGACGAGCTGCGCGTTCAGCTGCTGGGTGTCCTTCGCGAAGTTGTCTCGGATCGGCCCGGCGGCGGAGCGGCGACATACTCGACCTCGTCCCTGCTGTTCGAGGTCCCCTCCGTCTCGGGCCAGTCCCTGGGCTGGCGGGACCTGCCCGGGCTACGCATCGACGAGAACGACCCGATGACCGGCTGGCTGCACACCGTCAGCATCGAGGACCCAGCGGCCCGACTCGATGCGCTCGGCGCTGCGCCCGAGTCATCCCCCGAGGTGCTTCTGGCCACCGCACACGCGGCGCTGCACAGTGGCCGGCTCGACGTGGTCGACACCGTCGTGACGGACATGCTCACCACCGACCCGTGGGAGTGGCGGGCGGTCTGGATGTCCGGGCTGGCCGCTCTGGCCCGCGGTGATATCACCACCGCCCAGTCTGCGTTCAACGCGGTCTACGGGCAGGTGCCCGGCGAGCTGGCCCCGAAGCTGGCACTGGCGCTGGCCTGTGAGGAAAGCAACGAGCTGGACGTGGCCGAGTCGCTCTACACGACCTGCGCCCGCACCGACGCGAACTACATCGCCCCGTGCGCGTTCGGCCTGGCCCGGATCCGCTCCGGCCGGGCAGACCTGGACGGGGCTATCTCGGCGCTGGACCTCGTTCCGCCGACCAGCCGGGCATACACCGAGGCCCGTCGCGAGCGCGCCGGGCAGCTGGCCGCTTCAGGACGCGGGCTGCCGGCGCTGTCCGAGGCCATGAGGAGCGTCGACTCGCTGACCCTCGATGCCAAGGACCGGGCCACGCTGTTGGTCGGGGTGCTGGATGTCGCGCTCGACGAGGTCCGCACCAAAGGCGCGCGGCCAGACATCGTGATCGCCGGAGTGCCGGCGGCGGAACCGTCCCTGAGAAGAGGGCTCGAGTCCGGGTACCGGGAGCTGGCCGGGTATGCCGACACCCGCGAAGACAAGGTTCATCTGGTCGACCAGGCCAACTCGGTCCGAGGCTGGACCATGCAATGACGACGTGTCCGACCTGCCAGGCGGCCGTCGAAGAGTCCGAGGAGTACTGCGAGGCCTGCGGTGCCGAGCTCAGTCCCACGGTGACAACCACGGAACCGATGACTGAGCCCCCCCTGGCCGAGCAGGCCACCGGGACGCTTCCGATGGATGCCGACCTGGCCGGGACCGCGCCCGTCTGCCCAGCCTGCGGCGGTCAGGTGGCCGACGATGGGTATTGCGGCACGTGTGGCGCGCGCGCGCCGAAACGTCGGGACCACTTCAGTGAGCAACCGGCAACGTGGGTCGCCGCGGTCTGTGACCGGGGCCTGCGGCATACCCGCAACGAGGACGCAGTGGCCGTTGCGGCGGACGCCGAGGCGGGGTCGCGTGCGGTGCTCGTCGTCTGCGACGGTGTGTCGAGCTCCGTCGACTCGGACCTGGCCAGCCTCGCCGCGGCGAGGGCGGCCCGGGACGTGCTCGTGACCTCGCGCCCGCGCGGCATGGGCACGGGGCTCTCACAAGTCGCCGCGATGATCGCGCGCCTCGGAGCGGCGGCGGACGCCGCCAGCGAAGCCGTGCTCGAGGTGACCCGGGACGCCAAGTCGATAGCGGCATTGGATGGAGCGGCGGGGAATCCCCCTGCAGTTCCCAGTCCGGCCTCATGCACATTCGTGGCCGCTGTGGTGGACCACGATCTGCTCGTGGTCGGCTCCGTGGGCGACAGCCGGGCCTACTGGATTCCGGATGGGGGCACAGCGATCGCGCTGACCCTGGATGACTCGTTCGCCCAGTTGCAGATAGCGGCCGGGGTCCCCCGCAGTGAAGCCGAGTCGGGCCCCCAGTCGCACGCCATCACGAGATGGCTGGGAGCTGACGCGCCGGGCCACAAGCCGGCGACGGCCACCATGACACTCTCCGAGCCGGGTTGGCTTCTGGTGTGTTCAGATGGACTCTGGAACTACTGCTCGGCGGCGCAGGACCTGGCCGACCTGGTACGACAGACCATCAGCACCTCACCCGCAGCCGCCGAGCCGCTGGGCCTGGCGGAGGCACTCGTCAGCTGGGCCAAGGCCCAGGGCGGCCAGGACAACATCAGCGCAGCCCTGGCCCGAATCCAACCGGGCTGACAGTCGGCCCAAGGGCGGTCCACAGGCCGCCCGCACTCCCGTTTCCATTCGTCCCCCCGCTCCACCCCGAGAGGAAGCCCCACGAGATGGCTGATTTCAGCGCCGAGGTCTATCAGAACGAGTTCCTGCCCGACGGTGGCACGGACGTGCACGCCGTCGTCACAGTGACCTGTACCGGCGCGGGTGCGGCGGGGCAGGTCGGCGAGGGGGATGCCGCCGAGATCGTCATCGTCGACACGTCAGGCTCGATGGGCGAGGTCAACATCCGGATGGCCCAGCAAGCAGCAGCCGCCGCCATCGACCAGATCATCGACGGCACCTGGTTCGCCGTCATCGCCGGCACCCACGAGGCGCGGATGGCGTTCCCCGCCGGACGCTCCGAGCTGGGCATGGTCCAGATGAATGCCGCCAGCCGCGAGTCCGCGAAGCGCGCCGTGTCGTCGTTCCGTGCCGACGGTGGCACGGCCATGGGCACCTGGCTGACCATGGCGGCCCGGGTCTTCGCCACGGTTCCGTCCCTCGCGCAGAAGCACGCCATCCTGCTGACCGACGGAGAGAACCAGCACGAGACGCCCGAGCAGCTGACGGCGGCGATCGAGGCAGCACAGGGCCAGTTCCAGTGCGACTGCCGCGGTGTCGGATCCGCCTGGCAGGTGGCAGAAGTTCGCCGGATCGCCCAGGCGCTGATGGGAACCGTGGACATCATCCCGACGGGCGCCCAGATGGCTGCGACCTTCGAGACGCTGATGCGCCAGTCCATGAGTCGGGGGGTCGCCTCGGCGACGTTGCGGGTCTGGGCTCCGCAGGGCGCCCAGGTGTTGTTCGTTCGCCAGGTCTCCCCGACGGTCGAGGACCTGACCTCCCGCCGGCAGGAGGTCAATGCGTTGACCGGAGCTTTCCCGACCGGGTCGTGGGGGGATGAGTCACGCGACTACCACGTGGCAATCCGCCTGGCAGCAAAGGGAATCGGCCAGGAGCAGCTCGCCGCGAGGGTGCAGCTGGCAGTCGGCGAGAAGGTGGTCGCTCAGGGGCTGGTCAAGGCGATGTGGTCCAACGACGACACCCTGACCACCCGGATCAACCCAGAGGTCGCGCACTACACCGGGCAGACCGAGCTCGCCGACGCCATCCAGGAAGGGCTGGCGGCCAAGGCGATGGGCGACGACGCAACGGCGACCGCGAAGCTGGGCCGCGCGGTGCAGCTTGCTGCGGAGACGGGTAACGACGAGGCAACCGCCAAGCTGAAGAAGGTGGTCGACATCGACGACCCGAACGCCGGAACCGTGCGTTTGCGCCGCAGTGTCGACAAACTGGACGAGATGGCGTTGGATACCGCTTCGACCAAGACGACACGCGTGAAGAAATGAGAGCGACACAGATGAGCAACAGGCGATGAGCACCACCACCTGTCCGAACGGTCACCCGTCCGCGTCATCGGACTACTGCGACACCTGTGGTGCTCCCATCGGCGAGTCCCCGGCGTCGGACGTGAAGAGCGCCTCGAGCTCGAGCCCTGCTACCACGACATCAGAGACCAGCGCACCCTGCCCGAACTGCGCGCTGGTGAACACCGCCGATGCACTGTTCTGCGAGGGTTGCGGCTACGACTTCACAACCGGGACCATGCCCCGCCAGTCGGCTCCGACGAACCCCCTCGATCTGGGTGCCGCACCCGCACAACCAGCTGTTCCGGACTCCGTGGCACCGGCGATCGAGGTCGAGTGGGTGGCCGAGGTGTGGATCGACCCGGACTGGTACGCCGAGCAGCACGCTGAGGAACCGTGCCCGTCCCCCGGGCTGCCGGTGGTCGTGCCGTTGCGGACCCAGAGCCTGCTGATCGGACGCACTTCGCGGAGCCGCAACATCCACCCTGAGATCGAGTGTGCCGCGGACATCGGCGTGAGCAGACGCCACGCCCAGCTGACCACCGATGGGCAGCGCTGGTGGGTCGAGGATCTGCAGAGCTCCAACGGCACCTACGTCGGAGCCGCGAGCACGGCACTGCCCACCGACCCTCTGCCTCCGGGTCAACGTCGAGAGCTGGCCCAGGACGACCGCATCTATGTCGGCGCCTGGACGTGCATCGTCGTCCGGCGGGCCACCCCCGAAGAGCAAGCCGGACAGGTCTGAGGTCACAGCCCGGCATACCGCCTGAGTCGTCCATTCCGGCGTCAGATCCTGTGTCCGCGAGCGGGTGACTGACTGCCTCGCCACACTGATAGGTGTCGTCGGGCGGTGGGTAGGGTCGGACCATGGGGCTCAGGATTCACGACGTCGCACACTCCTTCGGCGACAGGCTGGCCCTCGACGGAGTGAGCTTTGACGTCGCGCCAGGGGTCATCACCGGGCTGCTGGGGCCGAACGGGGCAGGAAAGACCACCCTGCTGCGGATCATGCTCGGGGTGTTGAGCCCCGACCGCGGCGAGGTGTTGTACGACGGTCGTCCCGTGGGCGAGCAGGACCGCCGCCATTGGGGCTACATGTCGCAAGAACGCGGACTCTATCCAGGTATGCCGGCCGGTGACCAGGTCGCCCACTTCGGGCGTTTGCACGGGCTGTCCCGCCGTGACGCAATCAGCAGAGCGCACGCGCTGCTCGCGGAGCTGGACCTGGAAGACCGGTGGAACGACCGCACCGACAAGCTCTCAGGCGGCATGCAGCAACGCCTCCAGCTGGCCACGTCCCTGGTGCACGATCCTGAAGTCATCGTGCTCGACGAGCCGTTCGCCGGCCTGGACCCGGTTGCTGTGGAGAGCTTGTCCGAGACCCTGCGCCTGCGGTCCCGCGATGGCCGCACGGTGCTCTTCTCCAGCCACCAGCTCGACCTCGTGCAGGATCTCTGCGAGGACATCGCCATGGTCGACCGCGGCCGGACGGTTCTCCTGGGCAGCGTGGCAAGGCTCAGGGCGTCATCGGGCCGGCGGCAGCTGAGGCTGCACGTCGAGGCACCGAACCACGACTGGCTGCTCGCCTACCCGGACATCACCGTGGTCAGCGACGAGGCCGACGAGCTGCGCCTGGCGGTCCCGCCGGGCATCGACCCGCTCGAGGTGCTCGACGCGGCAAGGGCCGCCGGACAGGTGGTCGACTTCGGGCTCGACCTGCCCACCCTCTCGCAGCTCTTCCTGACTGCCGCAGACCAGACCCTCGACCCGTCAGGGGTGCGCTGATGCGCGCCTGGTGGCGCGGCACCTCGCTGGTTGCTGAACGTGGACTCGTCGAGAACGTCAGATCTCGATCCTTCAAGGTCGTCACCGGGCTGTTGCTGCTCCTGTCCATCGCCGCCGTCACGATCCCGCAGATCCTCAGCGGGGGAGGCACGACGTACACGCTCGCAACCATCGGCAAGGCCCCCGCGCAAGTGGTCGCCGCGCTGAACGCGGCCGGCAAATCAGCCGACTTCACTGTCAAGTACGTGTCCCGCATGGACGAGGCCGCGATCCGCCGAGCCGTGCGTGACGGGGTCGCGACGGCCGGGCTGGCCGCCGGGACGCTCTACACCGCGTCCCCGTCGGCAGGAACCTTCCCTGTCATGGTGGCCCAGGCCGAGGTCACACTCGAGACCTCACGCCAGTTGTCCGCTGCGGGGCTGAGCCCGCAGCAGGTCGCAGACCTCCAGTCGATCCGACCGCCCAGGCAGGTCATCGTCGGGCGGGTTAACGACGAGGGGCGCGCCGCCGCTGGCTTGGCCGTCGGGATCGTCCTGTACCTGGCGCTCACCTTCGCCGGAAACGCGATCGCCACGACCGTCGCGACGGAGAAGTCCACTCGCATCTCCGAAGTGCTGCTCGCCGTCCTGCGTCCCAGCCAGGTCCTCGTCGGCACCGTGATGGCAGTCGGCACGGCCACCCTCGTGCAACTGCTCGTGCTCGCGACACCGCTAGCCGTCGCGGTGCAGGTCACCGACAAGATCGGAGTCCCCACAGTCGCGGCCGGCGACATGGGGCTTGCCGTGGCGTGGTTTGTGCTCGGGTTCGCGCTCTACGCGTTCCTGTTCGCGGCCGCCGCGGCCCTGGTCAACAAGATCACCGAGGTCAGCTCCGCGATCACACCGGTCATAATCCTCCTCGCCGCGGGCTACATGCTGGCAGTCACAGTCGTCATGTCAGATCCAAACGGTGGCTGGGGCGTCGCCCTGTCGACGTTCCCGCTGACCGCACCGCTGGCAATGCCGATCAGATGGGCATCCGGCGAGGTCCCTGTCTGGCAGCTCGTGCTCGCCATGGCACTGACCGCAGCCACCGCGGTGCTCCTCGTCTGGGTCGCCTCATCCATCTACCGCCGCGCCCTGCTCATCACCGGCCACCGAGTGAAGCTGCGTGAGGTGATCAGCAGCCGTCCCGCTTCCTGAGGCTGGGTTCGCAAGAACCTGACGCCTGGCCCTCAAGAACCGCCTTTTGGCTGGCGCCGGAACCTCAGGAGCGCTGTATCGGCTGGCGCAGAATGGTGCGGAGCTTCTCCGGTGCCGACGTGCGTGGATCCCCCAGGTAGATCTCGTGGTGCCGGCCACGAGGCTTGGACCCGTGCTCGGCGATCGCCTTGTGCAGAGCAATGATGCTGGCGGGCTCGGTCGCGTAGGGGCCGACGTGCATGATCTGCGCGCTGGGCCCTTCTGCCCATCGCTCATATCGCAACGCCGACAGGGAGGCGATGTCCTTCTTGGCCTTCGCCTCAGCGATGGCCTGCTCGATCATGGCCGCATCAATCGGCGCAAGCTGCATGATCATCGCCTTCCAACGCCACTCGTCGCGATCCGACTCATTCATGTTTGCCTCGCCGGCCGCAATGCGTTCCATCGTTGCCTGAGCCTCGGCTCCCTCCACCCACCACAACGCCTCGAGCGCCATCACGCGAGGCGCCTCACCCGTAGCCTTCTTCAGGGCGAAGTGTGCGCCGTAGCTCACCGAGTAAAGGGCCTGCATGGCGTCGTGGAACGCCTCGTCGACGGGGCCGCCCACACCGTCAATGACGAGGAACCCCAGCTCCGGGACATCGACGAGCTCGACCCTCCCCCTTCGCACGTTGTACAAGGCGTCGATCAGCGGGTCTCCGGTGCTCTTCATGACTTCGAGCCTCGACCCGGGTCAGTCGGGGGAAGCCGCGTGAGCAGGCGCCCGCTCATCCCAGTTGGCCCGGTTGATATCTCTGTAGTCCGGCACACCATGCATCCTGGCACGGTGCCCGCAACAAGTCCCCCGGATCGGGTCTCCACGGCCCGTGGGGAGCATCCAACTCTGGGTGCGGGCAGCCAGAGGCTACGCCAAAGTGGGTTTCGGCATCATGGTTCTGCAAGACACCCCCAACGAGGGCCGGCGGTCATCACGGCTCACTTCAAAGGGTGGGTGTCCGATCCGCTGGACCAGCCAGGCAGAAGGTGAAGCTCAGCTCAGAGTCAACTCGGCTCAGAAGGAACGCAACTCAGAAGGAACGCGATTCAGAGCTTGTGCATCTTGGGGGTAGGCGTGGACACACGTCGCGTGCCTGCCCCGAAGTCCGCATCAACGGCAACGGTTCCGCTGACCGAGACGATGCGGCCCAGGCCGTGGCGGTCGTGTGCGACGCGGTCGCCGACACAAAACACCTCGTCCGGCGGGATCGCATCCCGGGCGGCATTGAAGGGACTGGCAGGCAGGCGGCGTCGTTGCACGGGAGGGGGCATGCACCCATTATCCTCCCTTCCTGGGGGTTGCGCTGACCCGGACACGGTTTGACCCTCATTGCGGCGCGACCGCGGACAAGCGGGATAGAGTAGTCAGCCGTCCAGAAGTTCCCCGATCACAGACCCAAAAACACCGTGGTGAAGATCGACATCAGCGGTGGTGGTGACCGGCGACATCAGCGCCATGTTGTGGAACGGCGTGAGCAGGATGCCACGGTTCAAGAGGTACAGATGGATGAGGTCCTCGAGCTCAGCGTCGGCGGTGACCGCCGACTCGGTGCCGTTGCGCGGGGCGGGGTTCGCAAAGCGGTATTCCGCGCGCGCACCGAGCTGACTCAGCGACCAGGGCAGGTGACACTGATCGATCACCGACTGCACGCCGGCCGCGAAATACGTTGCGGTGTTGATCATCTGTTCGAAAGCATCGTCGGTCAGGACGTGCTCCAAAGTCGCCCGGGTGGCCGCGATCGACAGCGGGTTTCCGGCCAGGGTGCCACCCACGCCGCCCATGTCGACCAGGTCGAGGTCGCGGCGCGCCAGGGCTCGGTCGGCGAACTCGGCAGTCAGCCCATAAGCGCCCATCGGGATCCCCCCAGCGATCGACTTGCCGATGATCAGGATGTCGGGCTCCAGCCCCCACGCCCTGGTGGCTCCACCCGGCCCCGCCGAGAAGGTGTGGGTCTCGTCGTTGATGAGCAGCACGGAATACCGGCGAGTCAGCTCTCGAACGCCCTCGAGATAGCCAGGCTCCGGCAGGACGATCCCGATATTGGTCAGAGCCGGCTCCATCAGAACGGCCGCCACATCGCCATGGGCGAGCTGACGTTCCAGACCCTCGAGATCGTTGAACTCGACAACCCGCGAGGTGAGCGTGACATCGACCGGCTCGCCCACGTTGCCGGGCCTGCTCATCCCCTCACCGTCGGGGCCGACCACGATGAGCGACTCGTCCACGCTGCCGTGGTAGCAGTAGCTGTTGAAGAGGATCTTGGGGCGACCGGTCATCGCCCGCGCCAGCCGGATGGCCCAACGGTTGGCGTCGGTGGCGGTGAGCGAGAAGCTCCAGCGTTCGAGCCCGAACCGGCGGGTGAGCTCGGCGCCCACCCATTCGGCGTCCTCTGTGGGCAGCATCGTCGTGATGCCACCCTGGGTGGCGATGCGCTGCTGTATGGCGGCCACAGTCGCCTCGGGCGAGTGCCCAGCCATCGCACCGGTGTCGCCGAGCGCAAAGTCGACGTACTCGAAGCCGTCGATGTCCCACACGCGGTTGCCCCGCGCCCGCTCCAGGTAGATCGGGAAGCCCCCGGCGTTCTTGTTCATCCACGTCATGGGCACCCGGCCGAACAGATGGTCGGAACGACCGTAGGCCGCGGCGGCCCTGGGGTGCCGGGCCAAGAAGTCGTGCCGCTCGCGGTCGTAGATCTCGGTAAGTCTGGCGCGATCGATCATGGGCCTCTGCTCCTTGAATTCCTGAGGAAATCGACCCTAACGCGGAGCACGACACCTGGTGAGGCATTCGGGGGATAGTGCCCCCGATCAGTGTGCCGGCTATCGAGTCGGTGTCGTCAGTGGGGAGAAGCGGCGCAGGCGCAGGCTGTTGCTCACCACGAACACCGAGCTGAATGCCATGGCCGCACCTGCGATGAGGGGGTTGAGCAGGCCGAGTGCGGCCAGGGGGATGGCTGCGATGTTGTAGGCGAACGCCCAGAAGAGGTTGCCCTTGATCGTCCTCAGGGTGGAACGGGACAACCGGATGGCATCCGCTGCCGAACGCAGGTCCCCGCGGACCAGGGTCAGGTCTGAGGCCTCGATGGCCACATCGCTGCCAGTGCCCATGGCCAGTCCGAGGTCGGCCTGGGCAAGTGCGGCGGCGTCGTTCACCCCGTCACCCACCATCGCCACGATGCTTCCCTCTGCCTGTAACGCTTTCACCGCAGAGACCTTGTCGGCCGGCAGAACCTCGGCGATGACGTCCTGGGGCTCGATGCCAACCAGGGCTGCGACCGCGTGGGCAGCCCGGGTGTTGTCACCGGTGAGCAGGATTGGTCGAAGCCCGAGGGTGCGGAACTGCGCGATGGCCTCCGCGGAGGTGTCCTTGATGGTGTCGGCCACCACGATGACTCCGCGGGCCGCGCCGTCCCAGGCAACCCAGACGGGGGTCTGGCCGTCGGCTTCCGCAGCCTCGGCGGACGCGATCAGGTCGGCGGGGGCCTTGATGGACCACTCCTGCTCGAGCCAGTTGCGGCGACCAACCAGGACTGCGCGACCATCCACGACCCCGGTGACTCCCCGGCCGTCGTGATTGCTGAAGCCTTCGACCGCGGGAAGCGCATTACCTGTGGCCCATGACGCCGATGACGCCTGCATGGCCGGGATCGCAGCCCTGGCCGCATCTGCGATGGCCTTGGCGATGGGGTGCTCGGAGGCGTCCTCGAGGGCGCCGGCCAGTGTCTGGACCTCGGCCACGGTCTCGTCTGCGGCCACGTGGACCGCGGCGACGCTCATCCGCCCGGTCGTGACGGTGCCGGTCTTGTCGAGCACGATCGTGTCGACCAGACGGGTGGACTCCAGGACCTGCGGGCCCTTGATGAGGATGCCGAGCTGGGCGCCGCGGCCGGTGCCGACCAGCAGGGCCGTCGGGGTGGCCAGCCCCAGGGCGCAGGGGCAGGCGATGATCAGAACCGCAACGGCCGCGCTGAACGCCGCCGTCGGGGAGTGGGTGATCTGCAGCCAGGCCACCAGAGTGGCCAGGGACAGCAGGATCACGACCGGGACGAAGATGCCGGACACCCGGTCGGCCAGCCGCTGGACCTGCGCCTTGCCGTTCTGGGCGTCCTCCACCAGACGGGCTATCTGCGCCAGCTGGGTGTCCGCGCCAACCCGGGTCGCCCGTACGATCAGCCGCCCGCCCGCGTTGACGGTGGCACCGACCACGGCGTCGCCGGGGCCGACCTCCACCGGGACCGGCTCACCGGTCAACATCGAGGCATCGACGGCCGACGTACCCTCGACGACCATCCCGTCGGTGGCGATCTGCTCCCCCGGACGGACGCTGAAGACATCGCCCACGACGAGCTGGTCGGTCGGGATCCTGACCTCGATGCCGCCTCGCAGGACCGCGACGTCCTTGGCGCCCAGATTCAACAGGGCCCGCAGTGCCGCGCCGGAGCGCTTCTTGGCCCTGGCCTCGAAGTAGCGACCGGACAGGATCAACACGGTGACCACCGAGGCGACCTCGAGGTAGATGTTGTTCGTTGCGCTGTCGCGTGAGGGCAGGAGCTCGAAGGTCATCCGGGTGCCGGGCATCCCGGCGCCACCGAAGAACAGCGCCCACAGCGACCACAGCCACGCGGCGCTGACACCCACAGAGATCAAGGTGTCCATCGTCGCCGCACCGTGCAGGGCGTTGGTGAACGCGGCACGGTGGAACGGGAACGCCCCCCAGACCACGACCGGGGAGGCCAGAGTCAGGGCCAGCCACTGCCAGTTGTCGAACTGCAGCCCCGGGATCATCGACATCAGCAGCACAGGCAGGCTCAGGACCGCCGAGATCACCAGCCGCTGACGCAGCCGGGAGACCTCATCGTCCTTCTCATCCTGCTCAGCGTCACCCGACCCCGCCGCGGCGGCGCCGCTGACCTTCGGAACAGGCAGCACAGCGGTGTACCCGGTCGCCTCGATCGTGGCGACGAGGTCCTGCGGCGAGACGGTCCCGGCATACGTCACCTTGGCCTTCTCGGTGGCGTAGTTGACGGTCGCACTGACACCGTCGAGCTTGTTCAGCTTCTTCTCGATCCGGGCGGCACAGGAAGCACAGGTCATCCCGCCGATGACGAGTTCGACACTCTGAGCCTCGGCGAGCTGGTCGGCGGTGGCGGTCATGATTTCCTCTTCTCCCGCGCCTGCTCAGGCGACGGGTTGTGTCAGTCAGTGAGTGAGGTGCGGTCAGACCTTGGCAAGCTTGTAGTCGCCGGCCTCGTCCAGGGCCAAGGCCACCTCGTCGTCGGTGAGCTCGTTGTCCGTGATGACTCGCAGAGTGGAGGTGCCGTCGACGACGAGGTCGATCTGCACGTCCGTGACCCCTGCCAGCACGCTCAGCTCACTGGTGATGGCGCCGACGCAGTGCCCGCAGGTCAGTCCGGTGACGGGGAAGGTCTGGGTGGTCATGATGTTCTCCTTGGTGAGAGTGTCATTTGGCTTGATCGACTCGGTGTCCGGTCGACTCGTGCTTGATGTCTGGTCGGCTCGTGTTTGATCGGCTCTTCCTGGGTCATCGGCTGCTCATGGTTCAGGAGCGCACCAGACGCGCGATGGCGGTTGAGGCTTCCTTGAGCTTGTCCGATGCGGTGTCCCCCCCGGTGTGAATGGCGTCGCTGACACAGTGGCTGAGGTGCTCGTCGAGCAGGGCCAGGGCGACTGCCTCCAGTGCCTTGGTCGCCGCTGAGATCTGGGTGAGCACATCGATGCAGTAAGTGTCCTCCTCGACCATCCGCTGCACACCACGGACCTGACCCTCGATCCGGCGCAGCCGCTTCAGGTGGGCATCCTTGTTCGAGTGGTATCCCGGCTCGGTCTTGTCCATGGTTCTCACTCCTTTGCATGTACCCGGTGGGGGTATATCTCCTTGGCCTAAGGATACCCCGTACGGGTATATTTCCTCAACCGCGACAGAAACCTCAACCGCGACAGCAACCACAGCTGCGACAGCAACGAGCGCACGCCGACGTCGGCGTGCGCTCGTTGACGACCCGGGGTCAGCGGGTTGGCTTGGCCCGGCGCGTGAGCTCCGCCAACAGCGGTCGCACCGTCTCGTGCACCTCGGGCTCCTCCCACTCGCGCCGAACCGTGCGGTCACCGTGCTGGATCTCGAGCTGGTAGGTGAACTGGTCCGCCCCGCCGGGCCGGCTCACGCCGGGGCCCCGAAGATCCTCGGCGAGCAGCTTGGAGACGACAACCTGCTGGTCTGCGGGAAGTTCGACCGTATCGACCGTGGCGACCATATTCAGACCGGCGATACCACCGCTGCGGACGAGCTTCACCTGCACGACCACTCCACAGCGCCGACCACGCTCGAGTCCAGCAGGCTGGAGTCAGTGACCATGAGTGTCAGCGAACCCGGACCTTGACTGCGTCCCAGCCGGCTTTCACCGCCTGCGCCTCCTTGCTGGTGGTGCCGTACCGGGACCTGGCGTGACGCAGAGTCACTCCTGCGAACAGTGTGAACGTGGTCTTGGGCGTCACCTTGGGATCCAGCAGCGCGTCGTACCAGATGTTCCCCGGCGCCTCCCAGACATTGCCGCCGAGCGTGGTGGCCGTGACGTAGAACGCGTGGTTGGGGATGCCGGAGTTGGTGTGGACACCACCGTTGTCAGCGGAGGTGTTCACGTAGTGATCCATGTCGGCCGGTTGGTCGTCGTACTTGTTCGCGGTGCCCGGCGCCTTCATCGAGCGCAGTGCGGGCGCGAGCTGGGGGCCGACGATGTCCTTGCCGATGAGCCAGTCGGCCTTCGCCGCGGTCTGTTGCAGGTGGTACTGCTTGACCAGCGATCCGAACACGTCCGAGATCGACTCGTTCAACGCGCCGGACTGGCCGGAGTAGATCAGGTTCGCCTCGTGCTGGGTGACCCCGTGGGTGAGCTCGTGACCGATCACGTCCAGGCCCTTGGTGGTGTCGGTCAACAGCTGGCCGTCGCCGTCACCGAAGAACATGTGGCCGGCGCCGTCCCAGAACGCGTTGTCGTAGGCGCTGCCGTAGTGGACCAGACCCTCGATGGGCATGCCCTGGTCGTCGATGGAGTCGCGGTGGAAGATGTCCCAGAACAGCTTGTACGTGAGACCGAAACCGTCGTATGCCTGGTTGACCGAGACGTCGCTGACCTTGCCTTGCCCCTCTTTGCGAACCAGCGTTCCAGGGGTGGTTAACGTCGAGTGCGCCTGGTCGTAGATGCTCCGGTTCGGCGTGCCACCCGCTCCCACGGTCATGGCACCTATCGGGCGGGCGATCTGACGGGCCGCGAGCTCGGCGCGGCGCAGCCGGAAGCTGTGGTCCAGCTCGATGGTCGAGAGGATGGCCCCCCGATTCTCGTCGGTGGACTCGAGAGCGAGCTTGTGCAAGAGGTCGGGGGAAAGAATGCAGGCAAGGGCTTGGTGACTCATGGGTTGTACCTCCGAGATCGCATGCTCTGGGCAGGTCCGCCTGTGAGTGCAGGCGAAAAAAGTATGGCGCACCGTACCTGGGGGCGCTACCCCGAAGACCCGCAGGCGGGCATCCTGACACGAGGCAACGATGGTGACCTGGCTTGTTCAGCGCTGTTCACAGGTGCGCTGACGGTTCATGGCCGGCGTGGCCGCTGGCCTCGAACTGGAACGTGGAGTGCTTGACGTCGAAATGGCCGGCCAGGCAGCGCTGCAGCTCGTCGAGCAGGGCAGGCAGGTGTCCGTCCTGGAAGCAGGAGTCGTCCACCACGACGTGCGCGGTCAACACGGGCAGGCCGGTAGCGACCTGGCTGGCGTGCAGGTCGTGCACCGCCTGAACCCGGGCGACCTGGAGCAGATGTTCGCGAACCTCGCTCAGCTCCAGACCCCTGGGCGTGGACTCCAGCAGAACGTCGACGCTCTCGCGCAGGATCTTCAGGGTTCGCGGAATGATCAGCGCGCCGATGAGCAGCGAAGCCAAGGCGTCGGCACGGAGCAAGCCTGCGACCGCGATGAGCAAGGCGGCGATGAGCACGGCCATGGAGCCGAGCGTGTCGTTGGCGACCTCGAGGAAGGCGGCCCGCATGTTCAGGTTCTCCGACCGCACTCCGACCAGGACGGCAATACCGATCAGGTTGCCGACCAGTCCGATCACCCCGAAGGCCACCATCGCCCCGGAAGCCACTTCGGGGGGCTCGATCAGTCTGCGGATGGCCTCGACGATGACGAACCCGCCCACCGCCAGGAGCATCGCAGCCTGTCCCACGGCCGCAAGCACCTCGGCTCGGCGGTACCCCCAGGTGCGGGCCAGTGTCGCCGGTCGCTGGGCCAGCACCGAGGCGGCCCAGGCCAGGGTCAGGCCGGCCACATCGGAGAGCATGTGGCCGGCGTCGGCCAGCAGCGCCAGGCTTCCGGAAACCGCTGCGCCGATGACCTCTGCGATCAGGACGGCGACAGTGATGATCAGCACCGTCCTGAGCCGGCCCCGATGGTCGGCTGGCTGGTCGGCAGTCTGGTTGCTGCGTTCCGGCTGCATCTCAACCCCTCCGCTCATCCGTGTCAGGTCACTGGCAAGAGGTTCGGGCGCTTGCAGGTGACGTCGTCCCCCGAGGCCTGCCCGCGCACATGTTCCCAGACCCACGGGAACAGGTGCGAGCCGACCCAGGCGGCCTCATTGACGGCTACCCGCAACCGGCTCGCCTTCGGCACCGGTGGCGGCTCCGCCCGCCAGTCCTCCACCTCGTACCCGGCAGCCTCAGCCAGTGCCGCGGCGATGCGACGGTGCCCTTCGCTGTTGCCATGAAGCCTGTCGGTGTGCCAGAAAGCGGGATGGCTCGTGGCGGGCACCGAGGCGAGGTCAACGACGATGGAGCCGTAGCGCTCACGACACTGCAGCGAGACCGAGTTCAGGAACTGCAGTCGCCCGCGCAGCACGACCGCGAGCGGCGCGACGCGCTCCATGTCCGGCATCGTGAAGGTGAGGACCTGAGCACCCATCGCGGACAGCTCAGCGTGCATCGCGAACAGGTCATCGCGAAGCGCGTCGCGGTTGAACCTGGGTCGCAGCACATCGTTGACCCCGGCCACCACCACAGCGAAGTCGGGAGCCAGGTCCAGCGCCGGCCGCAGCTGCGTCTCGCGAACCTCACGCGACGTCTGCCCGCGGACCGCGAGGTTGGCGTAAAGCAGGCCGGGATGGATCACGTCCAGGTGGCGGGCGAACCGATCAGCCCACCCGATGTATACCCCGTCCGGGCCGGGGTCCTCGAGGCCCTCAACAGTGCTGTCACCGATCGCTACAAGGCGAAGGGCCATACCGTGCTCCTCACGATCGCTATCAAGGCCTCAGAACCTACCGGGCCGGCATCCAAAAATCACGCGTAGACCGCGAGTGGGGAGTGGGTCTGGAAACACGAAACTGAATGCCATGTATGACGTCCAGTGTGGCGCGACAACACGGACGGAGGAGCGTAAGCGACGTGAGCCACGAGGCACACGCGCGGCACCGTTGAGGTGGCGTGTTCCAGGCAGACGGGCAGGCAAGTGGCTAACGTCAAGGCATCGAAAGCGTGCCTGGATTGTCCGCAAGGCGAACTGAGAAACACCGACCAGGAGGAGCGACACCGTGAAGGCGATCGTCCAGGACAGGTACGGCTCACCCGACGTCCTGGAGCTCAGGGACATCGGCACGCCGGTTGCAGGGGACGACGAAGTGCTGGTGCGTGTTCGCGCGGCCGCCGTGAACCCTCCCGACTGGGCCGGCGTCACCGGCGTGCCGTACATCGTCCGCGCGGTGTTCGGGCTACGCAAGCCACGGACCGGGGTACGGGGTTCGGATATGGCGGGGGTCGTCGCGGCAGTCGGCAAGAACGTGACGCGGCTCCACATCGGGGATGAGGTCTTCGGCGCAGGGGTCGGCGCCTTCGCCGAGTTCGCCGTCGCCCCTGAGAGGAATCTTGTGCCGAAGCCAGCCAACATCACGTTCGAGCAGGCCGCAGCCGTTCCTATGTCCATGCTCACCGCCTTTACTGGTCTGCGCGACCTAGGCAGGGTCCAGCCCGGGCACAAGGTCCTGATCAACGGCGCGGGAGGAGGCATCGGCACGTTCGCCGTGCAGATCGCCAAGTCGTTCGGCGCAGAAGTGACCGGCGTATGCAGCACGACGAAGTTGGACCTGGTCCGATCAATCGGCGCCGATCACGTCATCGACTACGCGCAGGAAGACTTCACCCAGGGGGACGAGCGCTACGACGTCATCCTCGACAACGTGTCGAAGCACTCGTTGTCACAGCTCCGGAGAGCGCTGACCCCCAAGGGGCTGCTCGTGCCCAACGGCGGCCGGTTTGACAAGCGCTGGCTGGCCAACGCGCCGGTCCTTCTCGTCGAGGCGCCACTGCTGTCGCTGTTCGTGCCCCAGAGCATCCGCACGATCCAGCTGGCTCCGAACCAGGATGACCTGCTCGCCCTGAGAGAGCTCCTGGAATCCGGCAAGGTCACGCCGGTCGTCGGCCGGACGTACCCGCTGAGCCGGACCCCTGAGGCTATTGGCTGTTTCGGAGAGGGGCACGCTCGGGGAAAAGTGATCATCACCCCATGAGGAGCAGACCATCTCCGGCCGGGCGGTGGCTGACATTCTCAACGACGGGGTCGGGGTGTCAGATGCTGTTGCCGTCGTGGCGTGTCACGGGTGAAAACCACTGACACTCACTGTGACAACCATTGACGCTCTGACGACAGCTTCACTTCGTGATGCCCGGCAGCGT
>Ga0209748_1000476_pt1 | contig 21255 bp, 18 predicted proteins | sample BarGraIncu00421A_FD_185490 | JGI IMG/M metagenome (GOLD analysis project Ga0209748, IMG submission 185490) | Arctic peat soil microbial communities from Barrow, Alaska - Barrow Graham LP Incubations 004-21A (SPAdes) (version 2) | ecosystem: Environmental > Terrestrial > Soil > Wetlands > Peat... | reverse complement strand
CACCAGTCGGCTTTATAGCTTATGGATTATATCTTCTAAAAGTCCAGGGTGATTTTTTTGCAATGTTCCACGCCTATAAGACAACAACTGATTGGATTTATCAGGTATTTGATATTAATTTTGTAAAAACCATTCTAAGAACGTCGTACGAGACATTTCGTGCGCTAATAGGACAACGAGCATTTAATACTGACATTCTGATTAATCACGCTATTCCTATAATTAGCCTTGGATTTCTTTTTATAAGTTCCGTATATCTTTTCGTTCAGAAAAAAAATAAATACATACCACTTGGCATTTTTGGTATAGCTTCAATCGTGATGTTTACTCTGAACAGTAATGTTGTTTCGGTTCATCGCTATATACTGCCAATTTTAACCATATATATTGCGCTTGCACTAGCGATAAAAGGCAAATACCAACACACAATTCTAATAATTATCTGTGCCTCAGGCTTGGCGCTGCAATTCCTGTTATTCTCGCTATTTATTAGCAACATCTTCGCCGGCTAGATCTTGCAATCTTGCAAGGTGGAACCTTGCAAACAACTTACAACTACAATAATATCTTTCCAAGGTGTCACCTTGGAACACTTTATTCGACGGTAACGCTCTTGGCTAGATTACGGGGTTGATCAACATCATTACCACGAGCTACTGCCACATAATAAGCGAATAATTGCTGCACAACGTTCAGTACGACTGGCGCCATAATATCCAATTTAGTATCAATTCGAATAACCTCTTCGGCATCAATTTCTTTTTTACTATTAGTAATAACCAAAATATGTCCACCTCTGGCATTAACTTCTTCTAATGTGCTGAGGCTTTTATCAAATAGCCAGTTATCAATCAGTAAGGCAACTTCAAAGAATGCATCATCGACTAGGGCAATTGGCCCGTGCTTTAATTCGCCGGCGGCATAACCTTCGGCTTGAATATAAGATATTTCTTTTAACTTTAATGCACCTTCCATCGCAACTGGAAATAATGTGTCGCGGCCAAAATAAAGTGCGTGTTCATATTTTTCGTATTTCTTGGCAACTTTGGCGATTTTTTCTTTGTAATTCTTGACTACATTTTCAATTTCATCAGGTAATTTAGCCAACTCTTCGATATACTTTGACGTGCTTTGAACGCCAATACCCTTCGCCTGAGCAACCTGAATACCGAACATCGTTATTGCTGCTACTTGTGAGGTAAAAGCCTTGGTAGAGGCTACAGATATCTCTGGGCCAGCATGAACATAAACTCCACCATCAACTTCGCGGGCAATAGTCGATCCGACAGCATTAATAATGCCCAAAGTCTTTACGCCGCGTCGTTTAATCTCACGCAGACAGGCCAACGTATCGGCCGTCTCACCAGATTGAGATATCACTAGTGCAACGGTGTTTTTGGGCAAATGGAATGATCGATAGCGAAGTTCAGATGCCGCCGCCACGTCGATTGTTAGACCATCGACTAACTGTTCTAGATAATATGACCCTAGTAGCCCTGCATAATATGCCGTGCCACAACCAATAATCGTAACGTGTTCGATTTCTCGCAACTCTTCGGGACTTAGATTTAAGCCGCCCAGATTTACAGATTTATCTTTGACATTTATTCGTCCACTTAAGGTAGAGCGGAGTGTCGATGGCTGTTCGCAAATTTCTTTTAATAGAAAATGATTATAGCCTTGTTTTTGGATAGCTTGCATATCGATTTCTATTGTTTCAACTTTGACTGAAATAGGCTGCGCGGCCAAATCTCTCAGCTCGACACCATCACGGCGACAAATAGCCATTTCGCCATCATTTAGATAGATTGCCTGGTTAGTGTAGCCAATCAACGCCGAGGCATCACTGGCAATATATGTTTCATCTTCGCCGACACCAATAATCAGAGGGCTGCCCGACCTGGCTACAATAATTTCATCTGGATTACGCACCGAAACGACGGCAATGCCGTATGTCCCAACAACTAGTTTTAGGGCTTGAGTAACAGCGTCGACTAATAATGTATCTTTGTCGTACAACGAATCAATCAATGCCGCCAATACCTCAGTATCGGTTTGAGTGACGAATTTGTGTTTTTTAAGTGTGGCCTTGAGTTCTTTGTAGTTTTCAATAATACCATTATGAACCAGGTAAATATCGCCAGCTTTATGCGGATGAGCGTTAACCTCAGATGGTTCGCCGTGCGTTGCCCACCTGGTATGGCCGATGCCAATCGTATCGGTTGACGGTTTTTTATCAGCAAGATACTCTAATTCCGCGACCTTTCCCTTGGCCCGCAATAGAGTCGCGACGCCTTTTCCGATTGTGACAATTCCCGCCGAGTCATAACCGCGATATTCTAATCGGTGAAGCCCGCCTATTAAATAAGTTCTTGCTTCTTTTTCACCAATACATCCTACTATTCCACACATATAATTACTCCTTAACTAAGATTGTAATTTCTTCGCAACTTCACCAGTTCTATGACTGACATCCTTACGAGATATTAATATGCCGTTAGGTGTATTCACGACAACAATATTATTTAAACCTATGACAGCAACTGGTTTACTATTCTCTTCATTCCTAACGTAAACATTTTCAACATCAATAGCATGAATATTATCGCCACTGAAATAGTTGCCACTTTCATCTTGCGGTACGACATCATGAAGGTCTTTGAATGATCCAATATCCATCCAATCAAAGTTCGCAGCCACAACGGCTAGACTTTTCGATTTTTCAATCAAGGCAATATCGATAACCTGGTTGTCAAACGCTAGGTAGGCATCATGATATTCGGCACTTCCGACTTTAGCTATTGATGCCAAAGTTTCGAAATCGGCTTCTAGATTTGGCGCGCTTAGTTTCATCTCGCCCAAAAATGTATTGACTGAACCAACAAAATATCCGCAATTCCATAGGTAATGACCTGACGCAACATACTTTTTGGCAGTTTTGTAGTCGGGTTTTTCTTTGAAAGATTCAACATTAAATATACCCTTGCTTTCACTTATTGCTCCGTCACGCTCAATATAACCAAAGGCAGTTGAGGGAAAGGTTGGCTCAATACCAATTAACGTAATCTGATTATTTGTCATTGAAACTTTTGCAGCCGCCACAAATGACCTAGCGAAACCACCGATGTCGCGCACATAATGATCTGAGTGGATAAAGGCTATCGGCTCGTCATGATCGTGCTTGCGTGAGATAGCATCAAGCGCAAATACAATGCAGTGCGCCGTTCCACGACGTCCTGGTTCAATTAAAAAGGCACTGTCGGATAATTCCGGCAACTGCTCGCGCACTAGATCTGAATGACTGGCTTCGGTTACGACGTAAACCGTTTCGCCAACCCTGGATGCACGATCGTATGCTGTCTGCAGCAATGTGCGCTCGCCCGTTAATTTTAATAAATGTTTTGGGTAATTTGAAGTTGATAGTGGCCACAGGCGTGTGCCTGATCCGCCAGCGATAATTACTGTAATCATTAGACTATTATAACCTACATCGAAACCTTAAAATGATATAATTAAGCAATGAACATACTTGTCACTGGTGGCGCTGGCTACATTGGGTCACATACAATCGTTGAGCTTCTAAATAATGGCGATAATGTAGTTGTTGTTGATAACCTCTCAAATAGTAGCAAGGAATCGCTACTTCGTGTGGAAAAGATTACAGGCAAAACAATTCTTTTTTACGAACTCGACGTCCGAGATGCCAAAGCGCTAGACAAGGTATTTAGTGAAAACAAGTTTGATGCCGTAATCCATTTCGCGGGGCTGAAAGCAGTCGGCGAATCAGTTCAAAAACCTCTTGAATACTATAGAAACAACATCGATTCAACCCTAACTCTACTTGATGTTATGCAAAAACATAATGTTAAAAAGCTAGTCTTCAGCTCGTCTGCTACAGTATATGGCACGCCTTCAGAGTTACCCTTGAAAGAAACTAGCCGCATTGGAGTTGGCATAACCAACCCCTACGGACAAACGAAATTTATGATTGAACAAACCCTTCGCGATCTAAGTATTGCCGACAAAACTATGGAAATTACAATTCTTAGATACTTTAACCCCGTTGGCGCTCATGAAAGTGGCCTTATTGGCGAAGACCCAAACGATACTCCAAATAACCTAATGCCATATATATCGCAGGTTGCCGTTGGCAAGCTGAAAAAAGTGGGTGTCTTCGGCAACGACTACGACACGCCTGATGGTACTGGAATACGAGATTATATTCACGTTGTTGATTTGGCAAGGGGTCATATTGCAGCATTAAAACATAGTAAACTGGGCGTTTCTATTTACAACCTTGGGACCGGCAAAGGAGTATCGGTATTGGAATTGATAGCAGCATTTAGTAAAGTGTCGGGGAAAGAAATTCCATACCGAATCGTCACACGCCGTGCTGGCGACATAGCATCATGCTACGCCTCATCCAAAAAGGCTAACAAAGAACTCGGATGGTCCACTGAAGAGACTATCGAAGATGCCTGCGCCGATTCCTGGCGTTGGCAATCTAAAAATCCGAATGGATATAAAAAATGTTAATATTAATAACAACATGAACACAAAACAATCAACTCCTAAAGTATGTATAATTATGCCCGCATATAATGAGTCGGCAGTTATTGGCCCTGTAATTGAGTCGCTGATGAAAGAACTTAAAAAAACAAACTATTTAACGTCTGTAGTTGTAATTAACGATGGTTCACAGGATGACACTTCGATAGTTGCGCGCACCTGTGGAGCGTATGTTATTGATCACATACTCAATTCGGGCGCTGGGGGCGCTACCGCAACAGGATTAAGCTATGCTGAACAGAATAGATTCGATATTGCAGTCACTATGGACGCCGATGGACAGCATTCTGCCAAGGATGTCATCAAAGGTATTGATGAAATAACTAAACGTGGTGATGACCTGCTAATTGGAAGCCGTCTTATTAATAACAAAGGGATGTCAAAAGCCAAAATTATTGGCAATAAAGGGCTTAGCATTATTACATACATGCTTTTTGGAATTCACTCTACTGATTCACAGTCTGGTTTACGCATCTTTTCGCGAAGAACACTTGAAAGTCTACGTTGGAAAACCAGTGGTTACGAATTTTGTAGTGAAATGCTATGGCGTGCTAAACAACTGAATCTACGAATTAGCGAATACCCTGTTGAAACAATTTATACAGATTACTCTAAATCTAAGGGACAAAATAATTGGAATGGAATTAACATCGTCAAGAATTTGGTAAAAAGACGTATTGCGGAGCTTATGGGATGAGCCGTTATTTTCTTTTGCTACTTTTAACCTCTCCTTTCATATTACTCTCAATCCTAAGTGCTCTTACTAAATATAAACTCGGACGCTCAACTAAAAGGCGCTTAGTCACCCAGCTTATATTTTGGGGTTTAGTGTTTATTGGTTTAGCGTCGGCTGAGTCTATATATGTCTGGCTTTTCCAGCACAACTTAACACAAACAGAACCCTTGAGCCTTTTTGATGTTATTCAAATCACAGCAATTATTATCGTCTTTTACGTCGCTAACCGTTCACGATCAAAAATAGAGATTCTTGAAAAACGCGTTCAAGAACTGCATCAAGAACTGTCTATTAGACTTTCAGTAAAAAAATAATTAATCTGATCTAAAGATTAGTTTATTAAAAATAATGAAGTTCCATAATACAACTATGCACATAACCACTAACTTCGCAATTACTGGCACAAACGAAAAACTGTTCACCAATAGCTGGATAATCACATTCGACAGCAATAGGTTTATAGTTGCCAAAACCAAGTACAGTCCCACCTGCTTTTGGATATCATGTGAATAAGTTCTACCCGCGTCATTAAAAGAGAATAGCCTGTTGCCTGTGAAGCTCACGATTAACCCTACACTAAAACTCAGTGATTGAGCAACCAAGAGCGAATAAGGCGATGCCAGAAAGTGAATCAAACAAAGAAAACAAAGATACTCGGAAGCAAAAGCCAAAATTCCCACTACACCGTAGGTTACAACACGCTTGATTGTCATTCTGCCATTCAGTATAGAAGTCATTGCTGTTATAATCTTATTACAATACGAATCATTTTACGAGGGGCGCAGGAGAATCGAATGGTACGAAGTGCTACAAAAAAAACACCAAAATTATATTATTTCTCTCAAGTTAATAATATTCAGGTACCAAAAAAATACAAGACGATAATTAGCCGTGTAGCCTTCCCCCTTCTGTCATTGATCTCGCGCGAACAAACCCTAAAGCTCGGTCTAGTTCCGATTGATGATGAAAGGGTGATTATGGCCCTCAAATACACAAAAGGACGCCTTCTTGATATCGGTTGCGGTGCCAATAACTTCGTAAGAAGCTACGGCAATGGCGTAGGAGTTGATGTTGCCAAATGGGGAGGCTGCGATCGAGTCATAAAAAACGCCGCAAAATTACCATTTGACGACAACAGTTTTGACACTGTAAGTTATCTTGCTTGCCTTAACCACATCCCCAACCGTGATGACTCGGTCAAAGAGGCCACTAGAGTAATGAAGGATAACGGACGGATAATTGTAACTATGATAACACCAAAGCTTGGTAGATTTGTCCACTGGTTAAGATATAATAATGACCCCGACAACAAAGAAAGACACATCAATAATGAAAACGAGTTATTAGGTATGAGCCACAAACAAATAATATCAATTCTAAAAAATGCCGGTTTTACAAATATTGAGCATAGGCGTTTTGTATTTGGACTTAACAACATATATATCGCGATACTAGAAAAACAAGGTAGTTAGTGTGTTAATCAATAATCTATTTATTAAGAACAAAATTCCATATCAAATATTTATAGGCATGGTAGTAATTATCCTATCCTTAATTCTCAGAAGTATAAACCTATTCATCATTGCCTTATCTTTAGTCATCCTATATAAAATGCTCTCCCAAAAAATCAACAAAACTATTTTCAACAGTAAGCTGTTCGCAATAACATTAATATTATTTAGTTATATTGTTCTTCTACAGTGCGCAGTATTAATTTCGTGGGTAATAAATCATAATTTTCCACTAAGCTGGACCCCCCTCCTATTGCTTGGATTTATATTAATAATGTTTTTTTATAACTATTTATTTATAAAAAAAAGACCTGAAACTAAAACGACCCAAGGGCATTATAAATTATTAAACGTTCAAGATATCCTTTCATTAGTAGTTGCATCCATTATTTTAGGCTTGGTCGTACTACCCCCAATAACACAGACTACAGATTACACCAAGTCGGCAGCCTTGATATCAATAGTCAATGGGAACAGTGATGATTCCTCTCATATAGCCCTTATTAATGACGGCCTACATTTTGACAGGGGCATAACTTACAGATCAGACTCAGAGAATAAGGTCCGCATGGACGGCTTCTACCCTGCGGGTTGGCCCTCAGTATCCGCTGTACTGACAAAAGCTTTTTACCCAACAGCCGAAGCCGGCTTATCGGGCCTGGTAGCATACACCGTTCAGAAACTTTTTTGGTTTTTTGTTTTAATATACCTCCTAACAAGAGTTTCATTCGCAACATTTCAATTTATAGGTGACAGATCCCATAAAACCACGCCTTTATTCTGGGTCTCGACCGCCTCGTTTTTACTAAGTTACATTTTTTTGATACCAATATTTCAATACGGATTTTACAGCCTTTTCCCGCAACTAATCGCAGTTCTACTAGTAATTCCTGCCATATTTCAACTCTCTGAAGAAAAAGAGGATGGCGATACATTTAATTCACTACCTTTGATTTTAATATTAATCTTGGGAGGCTGTCTATCTTGGTTCCTACCGCTACCAGCTTTTTTATTAACTGCTTTGCTCATATTGTTAACACTAGCAAAAAGCAGAAAAATACACACCACAATAATGAGCATTTATTCTCTAATAAAAGAAAACTTTATACTGCTCATTATTATACTAATGGCAACAATTACACAGCTTTATTGCATGCTTAATAATCATAGCGGGAATCAGATTTCTTTCCTAAAAGGTATACTACTAGATGGAGGAATCGCTAAATACAACAGTTTCTTTTATTTGTTTATAGGTATCGGCTTTCTGACATGTTTAATACTAGCCAACAAAAAAGCCATTAAAAACATTAACTTTATTTTATACCTGATGACGCCAATATTGTTATTTTGTGCCTATATATACCTAATTCAGATAATTAATATTGAAAAGAATGCTTATTATTATTATAAAATGCTTGCTATATTTACTATTGCCGTCTTGCCATTTTGTGTCACTGGTTATGGTTTAATCATCAATAAAATAGCAGATTATAATAAATTTGCGACGGTATTAACACTGTCGGTAATTTTTCTTGTAGCATCATTCTTGATGATCGGAATAGACAATAAGACCTTAAAATATTCTATTGGAGAAAGAAACCTTTCGCACCAAATGGATCACGTTATACTCAATGATATAAAAAATAATATTACACAAAGTAATTATTTAAAGAAGAGATACACGTTCTACTATGTCCCCGATCCGGCATACATATTGCAAGATACAATATTAGGTGTACTCGCCAAATCAAATGAACAAAATACCACTTGCTATAACCATGTACTGTGGTACACTCTACCAAAAGTTCTTCCAATAGATCTATTACTAGGAGACATCGCCAATAACTGCAACGGCTATTTTATTACCTTAGTGACAGATAGATCATATCAAAAGTTGTTTGAAGAAACGGTAAAAAATATGGCACTTAGCAATTCAATCCTAATAAGATCTTATTAGGATTACATAGCCAATAGGTTATCGATAAATCATTTTAGCCGAATCGTAGTTTGATTCTCCTTTGTAATCTTGGTATAATATACTAGCATTATGGGCAATAGGTAAAAAATATTATGCTTTCAAAAACGAACAAGACCAACAAACTTATTACACCAAAAAAAGTGTTGATTGTTTTGTTATGTGCCTTAATTCTAATAGTTATTGCGATATCACTTGAAACCTTGGGAATAACCCACTTTATCAATCAGCCAAAAAATAAGGCAGATATTCAAATCCAGGAATCCAGTATAAGTACACGTGATAAAAAAATATTCATAGAAAACGCGCCCAATAACACTAACTCGGACAAAACCAACAACAGTCTTACTGCGAGTGATATTACCCTTTCTTCAAAGCGCGAAAACGATGGCACTATAACCATATCAACTCAACTCAAAAATTACAGTGATGGGTCGTGTAAATTGACAATAAAGAATGGTTCCGATACATATACCCAGACTGTTCCAGTTATTTTCCAAAAATCATTTTCTACTTGCGCTGGTTTTAATATACCATCAAACGTCGTAAAGGCGGGACAATGGCAAATATCGTTGACCGTTTCATCAAAAGATACCGTCAACACGCAATCAACCACCATGGAGGTACACCCATGACGAGCCTAAAAAGAGTGTGGCGCCTTCTTCTTGTCACATGCCTTTTTTTTTCGATTTTCATTTTTGCTTTGAATAATGAATCGAGCGCAGTGACCGTCTCTGACTGGGTGGCCGGCAATATAATCGACGATTCACTATTTGTCAATAAAGACGCCATGACCGTAGAGCAAATTCAATCATTTTTAAATAATAAAGTAGGGACGGGCACGAACGGTGTTCAGGGACAATGTGACACTAACGGTACTCGCACGTCCGAGTTGGGTGGTGGCACGAGAGCACAATACGGTGCGGCCCACAGCAACCCTGCACCATTCACCTGCCTAAAAGATTTCTACGAAGTCCCAAAAACCACCCCGGGACCTAGTACGCCAGACAATAACTACGGCGGTAAGCCAATACCGGTTGGTGCAAAAAGCGCTGCACAATTAATTTGGGACGCTTCTCAGCAATACAATATTAGCCCTAAAGTGCTACTAGTAAAACTAGGTACTGAGTCTGCCGGACCGCTTACTTCAGATGATTGGCCATTTCTTAGTCAATACAAATATGCTATGGGCGCTCACTGTCCTGACATATGGAACGAGGAATTACAAAGATATGTTGCAAAATGTGACCCAAATTATTCAGGCTTTTCCATACAAATATCAGAATCCGTTAAGCTTTTACGTGGATATTTAGATGATATGAATGAATCATGGTGGCCTTATAGAAAACCTTATCAGATTAATTCGATAATGTGGCAGGTTGGTGGTGTGTGTGGTTCAGGAGACGTATATATAGGAAACAAGGCGACAGCCGCACTATATACTTATACTCCGTATCAACCAAATCAGGCTGCATTAAATAACATGTATGGGTCTGGCGATGGTTGCAGCGCCTACGGCAATCGAAACTTCTGGCGGACATTTATCGATTGGTTCGGTACTGTAAGGGATTATGTGCCTCTTGATACTCCCAGGTGGATGAAATTAGCGACAGACACATACAAAAAAGATCCTGTCACAGGTGAGAATATCGGTACCGCCTTACCGAAGGATACTTCACTGAAGTTTACGACAAAGCTTTTCGTTAATGGCAAGATGTACTTGCGGACAGAATACGACACGAGGAACAATATTGACACAGGTATATTAATGACTGATTTGGTTGAAATACCATATATGCCTTTTATTACCCCAAGATTTTTAAAAATTACATCATATACACACAAACGTAGACCAAGTAGTGAATCCATAGACTACAATCAACCTTTTGACGCCAATTATCAAATCAAATTTTCTAGTAAAATATTGATAAATAATAAGACTTATTTTAGGACTGAATATGACACCCTGAATAATAATGATTTGGCGATCCCTGCTTCTGTGCTGGACGAAATACAGTATGATAATTTTATAATACCAAGGTTTATGAAAGTTAATAGCGATATAACTAAAATTAACCCAGTCACTGAGACAAATGACCCGACCATTATTACGAAGGGTAGTCAAATATTATTTAATTCAAAAATTTTCGTTAATGACAAATGGTACTACAGAACAGAGACTGACACGTTAACAAACTCTCAGTATAGTATCAATTATTTCTTTCTGGAAAACTTACAGCTTGAACCATTTGGGCCATACCCCAAATGGTTGCGATTGAAACAAGATTCTACGAAAGTAAGTACCAATACTGCAGTCACGATACCCGAACAGCCGATTGTGCCTAGTGGAATTCAATTACTAATTACAGATAAAATTTTTATTAATGGACAATGGTATTACCAAACAATGTATGACTCTACAAATCATAAAAGTTCGGCTATTATTTCCGATAATTTTGAAGAGATCCCATTTATTCCGATGCAAAGTCCACGTACTATGAAAATGAAAATGAGTTTGCAAAAAGTGGACCCAAAAACGGGTCAACTAATTGACTTCGTGTTACCAAAAGACATGTCAGTAGAATTTGCAACAAAAATATTTGTTAACGGTATTTGGTATCTTAGAACAAAGTTCGACACAGATAATAATTTCGATAAAGGCATACCGTATTGCGACCTGTACGAATCAACTTGATAAAAACCTAAACTCTATTAATAAACACAATTAAAGGGTTATACTAGTTCTATGTTAATGAAACCAATCAATTATATCTACAGTAGGGTTAACCGACACTTATTTGCGAAACTCGATTCGATAGAGAAAGTATCTGCCGAAACAGGGCGTTTGTTAAATGAAATGACCCATAGGCTTGATGCGCTTGAAAAATATCAATCAACTGAACAAGACCGTCGTTTAACCGCACTAAGTCGTAAAGTTGACCAAAATATGAATAGCCTCTCTATCTATAATGTTGTATCTAGAGAGAATGGGGCAAATCACAAAAAACATATTCTTATTGCAGGTTTTTACGGTGCAATGAATCTGGGTGACGAGATTATGCTTGAATCATTGCTTGATTCCCTAAAGCAAAATGAAGATTTCGACATAACTGTAATGCTGGCTGATAATTATCAACCAGACCTAACGCGATACGGCGCATATAAATTCATGGTTCACCCTACCAATATGCTGGACATAAACATGATGGCAGACTACTTTGACGGCATTATTGTCGCTGGCGGAGCGCTATTAGATGATACCAATTACGACATCTCAACAGATAATTTAAGTTTGGAAACTTCAATTATCATTCTATCCGAAAGACTTATTCAGTTTAAAAAATACTGCGTCTTTTATGGACTAAGTACAAACCAATCGATAACGAAACCTGAATATATCAAAATATTAGATTCCATAATTCAAAATTCGACATATTTTTCTGTACGTGATACGAATAGCCTTCATATAATTGAAAAAACTGGTATTAAAATAATAAAAGTTGAACTAGTAAATGATTTAATCTTTACAAACCACCTTTTATTAGACCAGCGACTTGAAAGAGAATCGGAAACGTCAATAACTAAAAATATCGGTTTAATATATATATATACAGACAATGACTATTCAGATTTATTAATATTTACTCAGAAACTACTTAAATACTCAGAGCCCAATGTCAAATACAGCTTAATTCCTTTTTATGATTTTCATAACAATGATTTGTCATTTGCATATAAATTGATTAATGAGATTGGAAGTGATCGTGTATCTATTTCTACTAATATACCCAAAAGCTATAATAATCTAATCACTTCAATATCAGAAAACGATGCAATAATCAGCATGCGGTATCATGGTACCTTAATGTCTAACCTGCTTGGTAAAAAAGTTCTTTGCATAAACTACGACGTACACCCACATTACAGTCATAAAAACGCATATATTTACGACAATTATGGCTTTACTAAAATGATGATTGATCTCTCAAAACTAAATAACTTTTCGCAAAAAGACTATAACAATTTTGAGAAACTTATTGTGAAACGGATAGACATCAAAAAAATGTATAGTATGGCAGCGGACGAATTGAAAAATATGATTAGTTTATTGAAATTAAAATAAATCTGCTTATTTTTTCAAAATTTCGATAATTCTCGCAGAACAATTGCCGTCACCATAGGGGTTAATGGCGTGAGCCATCTTTGTATATAAGTTGTCATTATTATCAAGCAAATCGATTGTCTTCGATAGGATTAAATTCCTATTTGTGCCCACCAGACATGCCGTGCCGGCCTCTATCCCTTCAGGACGTTCTGTTGCCTCTCTCATAACAAGTACCGGTTTCCCTAGCGATGGTGCTTCTTCTTGGATGCCGCCCGAGTCCGAAAGGACCAAATAGCTCTTATCCATCAGCCATACCAATTTGGGATATCCTAACGGATCACAAAGATGAATATTCTTAATACCTCCCAATTTACTAAACATTACATCACGAACTTTCGGGTTTAAATGAACTGGGAAAATAATCTCTACATCATCTCTATTGGAGATATCTTTTATAGCAGATGATATGCTGTCCATGCCCTCCCCAATATTCTCACGCCTATGAGCAGTAACTAGTATGATTTTTTTATCAAAATTAACTTCTTTGAAACTATTTTTGATATCATTATCATTTTTAATAATGTTAGTAGCAAGTAGAATAGCATCGGTTACCGTATTGCCTACATTGAAAATCGATTCTGGGTCAGTCATCTCTTTCAATAAATTTTCTTTTGCAGTATCTGTTGGCGCAAAATGATAATCAGCAATCTTTGAGATAAACACGCGATTCGCTTCTTCTGGGAATGGTGAATGTATATCACCTGTCCTTAAACCTGCTTCAACATGCGCAATCCTCACGCCACGATAGAAAGCCCCCAAAGCCCCAACAAACGCCGTTGTCGTATCTCCCTGGACGATAACAACATCTGGTTCGTATTGCCTCAATACGTTATCAATTCCTGTCAATGCTGCTTCAGTAACTTCAGCAAGTGTCTGATTCGGCTTCATGATATTCAAATTATAATCAGCCTTAATGTTGAAAAAATCAAAAACCTGATCAAGCATTTCTTTATGCTGACCAGTCGAACAAATACGAGCATCGAACTCATTTTGAAAATTTATCATTTCCAAATATAGAGGCGCGAGCTTTATGCCCTCTGGTCTTGTGCCAAGAATAAATAAAATCTTTTTCATAAATTTCCCCTGAAATACTTGATAATCTTACAGCCTTTACAATTATACCAGACATTACTGATAGCGATGGTCAGTATTTTTTCGCCACTTTTGCCTTGATTGATACAAGATGATAAAATTAAACGAGCCACATATATTTTATGAATACACTAAGAAGCAACAGCGATAACCCCATCCTAACAATAGTCGTCCCGTCTTACAACGTTGGTCAGTATTTAAAGACTGGAATTTCTTCCTTAATCAATCATGATTTATTGGATAAAATCGAAGTACTAATTATCGATGACGGCTCGAAAGATGACTCTCTAAAAATAGCCGATAGTTTTAAAGGAACTATCGACCATAATAATAGAAGAGTAGTAAAAGTAATTAAAAAGGGAAATGGCGGACATGGATCCGTTATTAATCTTGGTATTGAAATGGCAAATGGAAAATATTTCAAACTGATGGATGGTGACGATTATTTTGACACAAATAAATTCATTGAATTAATTAAAATATTAGAACAAGAAGAAAGCGATATTATCTTAACTGACTACACGGAATATTACTATGAGAGCTCGACAGAAAAGCACATTAATCTTTACGACTTCATGACAACCGGAAAACAGTATCAACTTGATGATATTACTTTCAATAAACGAAAATTCGGACCAGTTCTATCGACAACCACGTGTAAAACCGAGCTTTTAAAGAAATCGGAAATCAAAATTGATGAGAAATGTTTTTATGTAGATATGGAATATAATTTCATAGTCTACATAATGTCGAAAAGTGTCACATATTACCCATTAGATATTTATTACTATCGTCTTGGTCGCGAAGGGCAATCCATGCAAGTAGAGTCGTTGATAAAAAACTACTCTCATCACGAGAAAGTATGTCTACGGCTGATTTGCGAACTGCAAAAACGCAAAGGTATAATTAGTAAAAACAAAACAAATTATATAATCAATAATATTATTGTCCCTATGTGCAAAACGCAGTATATGATAGTCGCAGAATACATAAAAGATAAAACTATATTTTTATCTTTTGACAAAAAACTGAGTAAATATCCCAATTTTTATAATAATACTGTGATTTCTGGAACGATCATAAATCTTCACCGTAGGACTAAAGGAGCAACTGTCCCAATTAATAATCTACTTCGCGGTTCAGCAAAATTATTAAATTTCTTTAAAAACAATCTATAACAAGGGCCAAAAAACTGATGACAAATGTTATAATAATAGAGATAATCGATATGTGCAGATTTGACACATATATAATTTAAAGGTAATAAATGAAATTATTGACAGTTGCAGTGCCTACATACAACACGGAAAAATATCTTGACAGATGCCTGTTGAGCCTCTTGCATGATGAATCGGTTCTTGACCAGCTGGAAATCATTATAATTAATGACGGCAGTAAAGATAACTCTCTTTCTATCGCGCGGAGATACGAAAAAAAGTTTCCTGGTTCAATAATAGTAATCGATAAAACTAACGGTGGCCACGGTTCAACTATAAATGCGGCGCTGAAAATCGCAAAAGGTAAATACTTTAGGGTAATCGATTCTGACGACTGGGTTAATATTATAGATTTTCCAAGGCTTATTAAAGAATTAGATAAATACGATGTCGATATTGTACTAACAAATTACACTCGAGAGCTAGTCTACGAAGGAGCTCATGTTAAATTTATATATAGCGATAAAATTCAATATAATAAAAATTATGACATGTCAGACTTTGACTATAAACTCTTCGATGATGATTATTTTTTCATGGCTACATCAAATATAAAAACCGAAACGCTACGAAAATCGTTATTAATGCTCGACGAAAAAACATTCTACGTCGATATGGAATATGTAATATTTCCGATTAAAGAGATGTCTGACTTTGTATATTTGAACTACGACATTTATCGATATTTTATTGGACGAGGCGATCAGAGCATAAGCATTAAAAGTATGGTCAAAAACCGCAAGGATCACGAAAAAGTACTTCTGAAATTATTAAATTTTTACAAATACACAAAGATGAACAAGAATAAACGCGATTACGTTAAAAAAATCTTAGTACTGATGCTAAACTCACATTATATGATTTATTGTGGCGGCAAAGCTGAAAATAACCTTATGAAGAAAGAGATAAAGATTTTTGACTCACAGCTTTTGGAAAACTACCCCGATTTATATAAGGCCGTTGCAAAAAAATTTCCTTATATCGACCAGTATCGCTCTACGAAATTTCTTTTTACGAAATCATTTTTTTCTTTTTATAAAAAATACGTGAATCATCAATTACGAATAAGGGCGAGGGGCTCATTATGAAGGGCTTTGTAATTAGCTGGTTTTTTCCTCCAATTAACTCCTCTGAAGGCCTAGTCACCTTTAAGTTACTAAAAAACTCTGGCATTAAACATGACGTTTTTACGCAAAATTCCAATAATAATTGGAGCTACAACAGTTCAGAAAATTACTTAAAACATGAAAATATTTCCACAATATTTGGCAAAGCCGAATCGCTAGATGAATGGGCTCAAGAATGTTTTAAGTATTTTGATAAACATCACAAAAAGTACGACTTTATTATGACGAGGTCTATGCCTCCCGAATCCCACAAAGCGGCCCTTTTAATAAAGGCAAAATACCCGAATGTCAAATGGATTGCTTCATTCGGAGATCCGATTGCCGACTCTCCTTATACTATCTTGTCTAAGGAGAAATCACCGCACAGGCTAAATGAACAAAGCATCTTTAATAATTCCTTAAGGGAAATATTTTCGATGAAACGATTTGCTAAAAATATATTATGGGACTACAAAGATAGACATTTTGTTGCCGAGGAAAGAACAAAAAGACGACTCGAAAAAGATACGTTATTATACGCCGACCATTTAATATTCAATAGCTCCTATCAAGAAAATTACATGCTTAAGGATTTTTCCGAGCAAGTAAAACATAAAGCCTTAGTTATTCCCCATACGTTCGATAAAGATTTTTACGTTAACAAAGTAAAGACGAATAGGCAATCGGATAAAATCGAAATATCCTATCTTGGACATCTCGATTATCTTAGAAATCCGATTAATTTCTTGAAGGCAATCAAAAAATTACAGCGCCTAAAGACAGACAACTACAAAAGACTGTCGGTAAACTTTTACGGTAATATAGATAATTATTCAAAAATATATATTTTAGATAATTCATTGTATGACATCGTCCACATAAACAAACCTATCAAGTATCTTGAGAGTCTAGAAATTATGCAAAAAAGTGATTGGTGTCTATTGATCGATGCAAACCTATCTAGGGTTGTAGACGAAAATATATATTTTGCCGCAAAGATAGCAGATTATATTGGATCTGGAACAAATATTTTCGGGATAACTATGTCAGACGGAGCAAGCTCAGATATTATCCGAGAGACAGGTGGTATAGTCTCGTCTCATAGCGTTGATGAAATATTTATGTATTTAAATCTAATCACAGAAAATAAAATCCAAACGAAAAACAAAAATACCAGCAAATACGACAGCAGAAATGCCGCCAAGCGCTACGACGACCTCGTCAGAAAAATGATGGCCGAAAAAAATCTAAATCATAAAGGATGACAATGATAGAAAAACAGATAAAAAATTTGATTATCGGCGCCGGTATCTCTGGTTTGACATTGGCATATTACTTAAGGGATGATTATTTAATATTGGAAAAAGAAAATGAAGTCGGTGGCTATTGCCGAACTATCAAGGACCCTAACTATGTCTGGGATTACGCTGGTCATTTCTACCATTTCAAAACAAAAGAGTTCAAGGAGTTATTCTTATCACTAGTTGAGCCAGAAGAAATTATTGAACAAGATAAAAATACCAGCATATATTACAAAGATCGACTCATTGATTTTCCGTTCCAAATGAATATTCACCAACTAAATAAAGACGAATTCGGTGAATGTTTGTATGACCTATACACAAAGACTGGCAAAGAAACTTATGACAATTTTCTTGATATGTTATACGGTAAGTTTGGTGCCGGCATCGTTGATAAATTCTTAAAACCTTACAACGAAAAATTATATGCAGTTGATCTGAAAAAACTAGATAAAGACTCTATGGGTAGATTTTTCCCATATGCCGACTTCGGCGCAATAATCCGAAACATTAAGGAAAACAAGAATAAATCTTATAATGATAAATTTCTTTACCTCAGACAAGGCGCTCAATATTTTATTAATAAACTATTCGCACAGATTGACAAAAGCAAAGTTCAATTTAATAGTGAAGTCACTCAGATTAACTCCAAAGAAAAATACATAATAACTAACATCGGCGAAAAAATATATTACCAGAACCTTATAAACACTGCACCCTTAAATACATTTTTAAAGCGGTTAGACAAGAACAATATAAACTTGATAAACGAAATGTCATATAACAAAGTACTGGTTCTTAACCTGGGCTTTGATACACCATCGAAACGCTACTCCAAAGAACATTGGATATATTTCCCATCAAAAGATTTGAACTTTTACAGAATTGGCTTTTATAATAACATTCTTGGCGCAGAAAAACTTAGCGTTTACGTCGAGATCGGGTTCTCGAAGGACCAGCCCATAAACATAGAGAGACAACTCAAGACAACCCTTGAAGGCATGAAAAAGGTTGGTATGATTGACGATACTATGAAACTGGTTAGCTATTCTTCTGTGATTATGGATCCAGCCTACGTCCATATCACTAGTAAAACTGACGATAAACTTGCACATCTGATCCAAGATCTTCAAAACGAAAATATCTATACGCTTGGACGATATGGCCGGTGGACCTACTGTTCGATGGAAGATTGTATGATTTGGTCAAAAGAGTTATCGTCAACCAAACTTAAATTATAATCTTTTATCCAAGTCACTCCTTTATCCACTCGTGACTTAATCCAGTTAAACCATTAAATACATACTCCGCCCTCGTCCAGTCTTTTAACACTGAAAACTCATTGGTTGGATTCAGAGTAGAAAGCTTTTGAGTGAAATCACGGCTCACTAAGGTGGCGGCAAAATAATAACCACCGGGCGAAATATTTAGATTAACGGTCATTATTGCTTTTCGTCTGTTGCCATTACGAACCACTTTATTATTTTCGAAAGTACTACAAGTAAAGCTACTAACGTGCACTCCATTATTTTTATACAAATCTAGAATCATCTTTTCGCCAGACATTTTTTCTATCCAGCATAGACTAAGTCTGACCCTCTCATTTACCAAGAAGCTGTTAGAAGGTTTTTCGTTTTTTGACTTCGACATTCTTACTTCTATGTGCTGACCAGCATCCTGATTCTTTTCAATACCTTTGTTCTTTTTATCATTGGATTTATCTATGACTACTTGATTTAGCCTACTATATTCATCGGCAACATCTTTTGGATTTCCAATTTTTATTATCTGTCCGTCATTTATAAGAACGGCTCGGTTACAAAACTTTTTAACTGTATCCATGGCATGAGTAACCAATACTACGGTTTGTCCGTTTGCCTTGTATTGTTCAAAAACATCAGTACATTTACGCTGAAAGGCTTCATCGCCAACCGCTAACACCTCGTCAAACATAAGGATGTCATTCTTGGCTTTTATGGCAATAGAAAACGCCAGACGAACTTGCATCCCACTCGAATAATTTTTGAGCTTCTGGTCCATAAATTGTTGAAGTTCTGCAAATTCAACAATATCACGATACATGACATCCATTTGTCTACGATTAAAGCCCAGGAGGGCACCGTTAAGATAAACGTTGTCCTTGCCTGTTAATTCTGGGTTGAAACCGACTCCTAGTTCAATAAACGGCGTTAGATTTCCATTTACATCAATCGAACCTATTGTCGGTGTGTATACACCAGCAATAAGTTTAAGTAGCGTGCTTTTACCGCTACCATTGCGGCCTACAATTCCAAAGAAATCACCTTTATCGATCTCGAAACTAACACCGTCGAGAACTTTTTGTACTACTTTTCTATTTTTTTTAACAATGTTTACTACTGTTTGTTTAAAAGTGGAATTTTTGCTTTGGGGTAAAATGAATTCTTTATGAATATCATTAATTGCAATTGCAACCTCTTTTTTATCTGACATCTATATATCCTCCGCGAAGTATTTTGAACGGCGCTTAAAATATAGGGTACCGACGATTGCAATGACAGCGATAACCAAAAATGGACCTATAGTCATAAATGAGTGGATAGTAGACCATATCGTAGTAGCAGTGTTGGTGACGATCACGTAACGAGCATCTTGAATTATTTGCGCCATTGGATTCATAAAAAACCATTTATGATACTGCGCCGGTACACTTTTAAATGAATAGATGATTGGGGTCGCATAAAAACCTGCCTGTAAACATATTTCCCAAATATAAGTAATGTCGCGAAATTTAACAAATAGTGTTGCGAGCAGAAATGAGACTCCCAGAGCGAATACAAATAATTCTATAATTAGTGGAATTATCAGAAACCAGCTCAAAGAAGGTGTTACGCCATTGAATAGTGCGAAAATAAATACAACAATTAAGCTAAGGCCTAAATTTATTAATGCAGATAATGAGCTAGACACCACTACTAAATATCTAGGGATGCGAATCTTTCTTATAAGATCCCCCCTTGCAACAATTGAGCCAGCACCTATCATCGTAGATTCAACAAAAAAGTTCCACAGAACAATTCCGGTCAATAGATAAACTGGATAGTGGTCTATTCCTTTGCCAAGTGGAATAATATATGTGAACACAACATAAAGAATGGCGAATAAAAATAGCGGTTTAAGCAACGACCACATATAGCCGAGCACTGAATTTTGATAACGGACTTTGAAGTCGGTTCTAACCATCTCGCTAAGAATGGCGCGATTGCGGGAATGTAAGTATTTCATCTGGAACTATTATACCAGCTTGATTGCTACTGTATACTGTAAATAGCATATGAAAAAACACGTAATTATTATTCGAAATGCCAATAGCTATGATTTTGGCGGTGGCGAGCGGTTCCCGGTCTTTCTTGCTTCAGAACTAATAAAATTTGGTTATGAACCGTCAATCGTTTCTAGATCTCTAAAGTTATTAGTTTTTGCGAGTGATAATAAAATCAAAACTGTTAATGGTTGGTGGTGGCAACGACAAAACTGGAGTGGTAAAAACGCACTATTATTCCCTGTCTATATTGTTTGGCAATTACTGCTGACCGTCTGGTAT
>Ga0209748_1000474_pt1 | contig 21277 bp, 11 predicted proteins | sample BarGraIncu00421A_FD_185490 | JGI IMG/M metagenome (GOLD analysis project Ga0209748, IMG submission 185490) | Arctic peat soil microbial communities from Barrow, Alaska - Barrow Graham LP Incubations 004-21A (SPAdes) (version 2) | ecosystem: Environmental > Terrestrial > Soil > Wetlands > Peat... | reverse complement strand
AAACGTGTCGATGATACCATTACAGATTAGAGCAGATTATATCAAATCTATTTATATTAGCGAAAATGTACCCACAATTATTAGTTACGTGGGAGGTTCAGCCGATCCACGTTTATATAGCTGTGTAGTATTTCTTGAAATGTTTCCTGACTGGAAACTACCTGCTAAACCCGACAGGGGAGTCCGTAAGACCTGGTTGGATGGATATAGTCAGGTAAAGGAATTTTATAGTCCGAATTACAACTCGCTTCCACCTGAGATGGATTATCGTCGCACGTTGTACTGGAATCCTTCCGTTAAAACAGATAAAGAGGGCAAAGCGCTAATTCAGTTTTATAATAACAGCAGTTGTCGTAACTTCACCATCAGTGCCGAAACCATTACGCCACAAGGAGCAATAGGAGTGTTGAAGAAATAAAAAGATTGGCTGATTTTACCAATGTAATAATTTTTCTGCTCCGATATTAGTACCCGTTTTGTAGGCAGCATAGAAGGGATAAATGTTTTGTGTCATGGCCATATTTTGAATGTGATTTAATTGGTTTATCATAATCTGAATTGCTAATTTACCAATTTCGAATCCCCTGTAATTTATAGTTGTCAGGCCTGGTTCAACAAGTTTGGAATAAGGATCATTATTAAATCCTGTAATAATGATGTCAGAAGGAATTTTAGGTAAATGAAATTTCCAGAAGTTATTTATCCAAAATTGGAAATAGAATATCTAAAATTGAAAATCTTTAAGAATCCCACTTTCTACCTTTACTTTCAATATTATCTCAATGCCTGATTTACTTTAACTCCAGGGTTTTTTAACATACTTCTGCAAATTACACTAAAGCGAAATAAATATGAACTCAAATGCATCATCTATGAAAAATGTATTATTACTCTTAACTATTCTTTTATTTTCGCTTGTTTCCTTTGGGCAGAAACTGCCTTATCAGAACCCGCTTTTGAGTTCTGAAGAGAGGGCAAATGATTTGCTTAAACGACTTACTTTGCCAGAGAAGGCGATATTGATGTGTGATGTTTCAGAGGCGATTCCTCGCCTGGGAATTAAGAAATTCAACTGGTGGAGTGAAGCTCTGCATGGATATGCCAATCAAGGCAATGTTACGGTTTTTCCGGAGCCCATTGCAATGGCTGCTTCTTTTGATGACAATATGGTATATCAGGTATTTGATTTTGTATCTGATGAAGCTCGTGCCAAATATAATGAAACCATTAGAAAAGGTACTGAAGACAAACGTTTCAACAGTCTTTCGGTATGGACACCCAATATCAATATCTTCAGGGATCCACGTTGGGGTCGTGGTCAGGAAACTTATGGCGAAGATCCATTCCTGACAGCTCAAATGGGGATATCAGTCGTTAATGGATTACAAGGACCGGTTGATTCTAAATATAAAAAACTGTTAGCTTGTGCAAAACACTTTGCAGTTCATTCAGGTCCGGAATCGACGCGTCATACAGTCAATATTAACGATGTTAAACTTCGGGATTTGTATGAGACCTATTTGCCTGCATTCAAGACTTTGGTTCAGGATGCAGATGTCCGCGAAGTAATGTGTGCCTATCAACGTTTGGATGACGAACCATGTTGCGGTAGTACACAATTATTACAACGCATTCTTCGTGAAGACTGGGGTTTTAAATATCTGGTTGTATCAGATTGTGGTGCCATCACCGATTTTGTTAGGAATTCCAAAGTATCTTCAGACAATATGCATGCATCTGCAAAGGCAGTGTTAGCCGGGACGGATGTTGAATGTGCAGGGTATGCTTACAAGCAATTACCTGATGCTGTTGCAAAAGGGCTGATTAAAGAAAGTGATATCAACAAGAGTATTCTCCGTCTTTTGAGAGGCCGGTTTGACTTAGGAGAAATGGATGATAACAATATCGTTCCCTGGTCAAAGATTCCGATGACAGTTGTCAATTCGGATGAGCACAAGAAACTGGCTTTGAACATGGCAAGAGAGACAATGACCCTGCTGCAGAATAAGAATAATTCTTTACCGTTGAGTAAAACCATATCAAAGATTGCTGTTCTTGGACCTAATGCAGATGATAAACGTGTCTTGTGGGGTAATTATAACGGAACTCCCAATCAGACTTCAACCATTTTGGATGGCATAAAAACGAAACTACCGGCCAATAAAATTTTCTATGACAAAGCATGTGAGGTCGTTGATGACAAAATTATATCAAGTTTTATCGGCAACTGTTCGATTGATGGTAAAGCCGGCATAAAGGCTACTTACTGGAACAACCGTGATTTAAAAGGGGATGTTGTTACCATTGATCAGATTGTCAATCCTATACAGTTGACAACTCTGGGTTCGCATCAATTTGGACAGGGAGTCAATATGACTGAGTTTTCCGGTAAATATGAAACAGTTTTTAAACCAGCAGAATCAGGCGAAATCATCTTTAAATTTGAAGCAAGAGGAAGATTTGAATTGAAAGTTGATGGAAAGGTTATTACTAATCCAATGGGCAGGAGCCGCATGGCAACCCGGATTCCTTTAACTGTTGAGAAAGGTAAGGAATATAAAATCGAAGCTACTTTTATACAAACAGCCAATCAGGACGCCAGTTTAAACTTTAATATGGGTAAAGAGATTCCTATCAATTTTGATGTATTGATAGAAAAATTAAAAGGGATTGATGTGGTTGTTTTTGCTGGTGGTATAAATTCCCAACTGGAAGGAGAAGAAATGCCGGTTACACTCCCCGGGTTTAATCGCGGTGACAGAACTGATATGGAACTACCACTCCCACAACGTAATTGCCTTGAGGCGTTAAAAAAAGCAGGCAAGAAGGTTATCTATGTTAATTGTTCCGGTTCTGCGATGGGATTTGTTCCGGAGACAAGCAATTGTGACGCTATTCTGCAAGCCTGGTATCCGGGTGAAGCTGGTGGTCAGGCAGTAGCTGATATTCTGTTTGGTGATTATAATCCAGCTGGGAAATTACCACTTACATTCTATAAGAATATTCAACAATTGCCGGCTTTTGAAGACTATAACATGAAAGGACGTACTTATCGTTATATGACATCAGAGCCTTTATTCCCGTTTGGATTTGGTTTAAGTTATACTACTTTCTCAGTTGGTGAAGCCAAAATCAGCAAGTCGCAGATTAAGGCGAATGAGGGTGTTGAACTTATTATTCCGGTAACCAATTCAGGTAAACGCAATGGCACTGAAATCGTTCAGGTATATCTCCACAAATTGAATGATCCCGATGGCCCGCTCAAGACTTTAAGGGCTTTTAAACGTGTTGAGGTGGCTGCAGGTAAGAATTCAATTGCCACGATTTTAATTCCTTCAAAGTCTCTGGAATGGTTTGATACTTCTACAAATACAGTCAGAGTTCATGCAGGTGATTATGAATTATTGTATGGAACAAGTTCGGACAACAAAGATCTGAAATCATTAAAACTTACAATTATATAATTCTTTTGCGACAGTTATAAGATCGCAATAATGAATACAACAATTGTATAAATTTAAATTAATATTATTATGCTAAAAAAAATATTATTTCTGACAGCAGTCATTTTATTTGTGTTAACCATCAGTGATGGTATTTGTCAGACTTCCAAAAAAAATAAAGACATCGGTCTTAAAGATGCATTGAAAGGCAAATTTCTGATTGGTGTGGCAATGAATAGTGGCCAGATAACAGGGAAAGATACTTTAGCTGACAAACTGATCGCTAAACATTTCAACTCCATTGTTGCAGAAAACTGCATGAAAAGTGGCCCTCTACAACCTAAGGAAGGAGAGTTCGATTTTACACTTGCTGACCAGTTTGTAAAATTTGGTGAAGAGCATAAAATGTATATAGTTGGACACACCCTAATTTGGCACTCACAGACTCCAAGATGGTTTTTTGTTGACGACAAAGGGAATACTGTAACGAGAGAAGTATTAATTGAACGAATGAAAAAACACATTACAACAGTTGTTTCACGCTACAAAGGGCGTGTTAATTGCTGGGATGTGGTGAATGAAGCAATTAATGATGATGGAACCTGGCGTAACAGTCCCTTTTATAAAATCATAGGAAAAGATTTTATAAAACTGGCTTTTCAATTTGCACATGAAGCAGATCCAAAAGCAGATTTGGATTATAACGACTATTCGATGTATAGAGAAGGTCGTCGTAATGCAGTTGTAAATATGATTAAAGACCTTAAAGCAGATGGCGTAAAAATTACTGCAGTAGGTATGCAAGGTCACTTAGGTATTGATAATCTTCCGATAGCAGAATTAGAAAAAAGCATTGATGCTTTTGCAGCAGCGGGTGTAAAAGTAATGTTTACAGAACTCGATATAACAGCTCTTCCATCTCCAGGCAACAGAGGTGGCGCCGATGTATCGTTAAATTATCAATATCAACAGAAAATGAATCCTTATCCCAATGGTTTGCCAGATTCTGTTGCTACAATTTTACATAACCGTTATGCGGAATTATTTCGCATGTTTATAAAGCATAAAGACCAGATCAAACGGATAAATCTATGGGGGTTGACAGATGGTCAATCCTGGCTAAATAATTGGCCCGTTCGTGGTCGAACCAATTACCCTTTGTTATTTGATAGACAGTACAAACCCAAGCCTATTGTTGAAACAATCTTAAAAATGTAGGTTCATTTCATTTATTTTGGAATAGATCAGGAAAGTGATCAAAATTATTTTTTACTATATAAAAAACAAATTTAACAATGAAAAAGAAAAGTCGTTTTTTGGTCATTCTTGTTTTGGCGCTCATACTTCCCGTCGCCATTATGATGATGGCAATGTCAAGGGTAGAGCGCAATGTAGTTCCATCCCGACCAGAAGGTCCGTGTGATATCTATACCGCTGCAGGCAATCCGTGTGTGGCTGCCCACAGTAGCACTCGAGCGTTGTATGCTTCCTACAACGGTCCTTTGTACCAGGTTATGCGTCAGTCGGACGGCAAGACCCTGGATATAGGTGTGGTCCAGCCCAGTGAAGGTGATCCGGGCGGATATGCTAATGCAGCCGCTCAGGACGCATTCTGTGCCAATACATACTGTTGGATCACTAAGATCTATGACCAGTCAGGCAAAGGCAACCATCTTGTTCAGGCACCCCGCGGTGGATTCAGTGGTCCTGCCATGGGAGGATTTAACAACATCCCGATTGCAGATATGGCACCCATCACAATCATGGGTCATAAGGCTTACGGTGTATTCATCGAGCCGGGCATGGGTCTTCGCTGGAACGATGCTAAGGGCACCGCAGTCGACGATCAGGCCGAGGGTCAGTATTGGGTCATTAACGGTAATCATTACAACTCTGGTTGCTGCTACGATTACGGCAACGCAGAGACAGACAGTCGCGATGACGGCGACGGCACGATGGAGACTACTTACTTTGGAAACCTTGGCGCCTGGTATCATGGGGTAGCCCCGGGTCCATGGGTTATGACCGATCAGGAGAACAATCTGGTTGGTGGTGTTAACGCGAATCCAAACGATAAGTACCTCCCCAATCTACCGAGCATCAACTGGCGCTTCGTGACCGCCATGGCTGATGGAGAACCGCACCACTGGAGATCTATGGGCGGTGATGCTCAGAAAGGCGATCTGCAAATTATGTTCGACGGAACGCGCATCATCAATGATAGAAATAGCTATGATCCGATGCGTAAGCAGGGAGCTATCCTTTTAGGCAACGGTGGCGACAATAGCAACGGTTCACAAGGTACCTTCTACGAAGGTGCAATGACAGCCCCAGGCACTTTCCCAACGAAGGAAACCAACCAAAAGATTCAGGCCAATGTCAGAGCCAGTGGTTACGACGTACAGCGTCTGAGTCTGGCGCCGGCTAACGCAACTGATACCCCTCCGGGTCTCCAAACATTCTCATTATTGTCTTCACAGAAAACTACTGTAACGTTTACAAATACTACCGGGGCACCAGTGAAGGACCTCGTATTAAGTATATCGGTGCCTAAGGGATGGAAATCCGTTGTTATAAGTTCAAAAGAAACTTCGAAGAAGTTTACAGATCCGATCGCAATTCAAGCAAGCGTAAGCGCAACCTTCGAGGTGACTTCCGCTCTAGAGCCCTTTAATGGTGACCTGGTCGGGAAAGCTTCGTGGACTAGCCCTGTGAACAGTAAGCCACAATCCGATATAATAGCTGAAAAAGTACGTAATGTAAACCCGGTCAAGATTAATGAGTATCGTATTAGCGACGGTTCTGCAGACAACACAAGCAACTCGTTTATTGAACTATACAACGACGGGGATAATGAAATCAATATCTCAAACTGGAGCCTGACTCAGCATGCAGCCCAGGTTCCTATCTTTTCAGCCGTGAAGATACCGGCGGGGACAAAAATTGCTGCACATGGTTTCTACCTGCTAGGTCTGTCTAACTCGGGCTTGGTTGTTCCCGCTAAGAAGGGTGAGACCAATCTCTACGTCAGGAATACCATTGGTATGTCGGTTGGCGATGCAGTTGAAATCTCTACCGGTATAGCCAAAGAAACCCGTAAAATAACCAGTATCTCTGTCCCTGAAGCACCCGCTACCCCAGCTCAATTTGGTGGAGGCCGTCCAATGGAATCCGGTACTACAACCTTATGGCAACCCCTTCCTGATGGTCCGGTTATTACAATTCCAAAAGGCTCAACAAATCTGCCGGTTACAAGTGTGAACGGCTTCAAAGTTGGCCAGAAGATGGCTATAGGATATGGTGCAACATACCCTGCCGTTGCTCAAGCTATTGAGAAATACGAAGTGGTTACAGTTACCCAGGTTGGCAAGCCAGGTACACAAGCTTACCTGTCAGCAGACGCAAAAGTCGGCGCAACCAACATCAAGGTGTCTGCTGTATCCAATATTTCCGTTGGTGACAAAATCAGATTGGACATTGACAGCAAGGGTCATGGCATCGAGATCGTAACGGTGAAGAGTGTAGGTACGCAATCAACACGTAGACCTGGCCAAGGTCCTATCACTAATGTTGAAGAACAAGGGACAGGACTCGAACTTACTGCTCCATTGAAGTTCAATCATTCTACAAACATACCTTTCAGTGTTAGAGGAACAGGGATCAGCTTTGAGCCAGCAACGAATTTTACTCATTCGAGCAACGAGCCCGTCATGCCACTCGGAACAAGTATCACACTTGACCAACCTCTGATTGGTGACTACCCCATCGATGCTGTTGTCCTGGACCAGAAAGTCACAAAAGCAGGTTATCAGGGAACACCAGCTCCCAGCCAGTTGTTCGGAGGACCGGCCCTTTCTTCTGCAGCCGGTAATATGGTACTACGCGATGCAGCAGGAAATGTTGTAGATGGCCTCAATTATGGGTTAATCGTTGATCCGTGGGCAGCAGAGGGTTATCAGGCCAATTTCGGAGGAGGAGCAAGCGGAAGCTACGCACCTTCCCCCAGTGCAAACAGAGGTGGCGGCAGAGGAGTACCGCCAACTTCAGCTACCCAGCCTAACAGGAGCTCAGGTCGCTACCCTGATGGTGCCGACAGCGACAACAATCTCCGCGATTTCTTTGTTCAGAGCTCGTTGAGCCTGTTAAACACAGCACCAGCTGGTTCAACCAATATTAAAATCGCCAGTTTGTCAGGCTTTAGCATTGGTCAGAAAGTTATCATCGAGCCAGGTCCAAATAGTGAGACCACTGTTATAAAGACTATTGGTACTACAGGAGGAACCACAGTAGGTACTGCCACCAGCATAGGCGCAACAGTTATCCCTGTCGCCAATGTGATGGGCTTTACAGCCGGTCAGACCATCACTATTGACAATGGCACAAACAGCGAGACAGCAGTTGTCGTCTCCGTAACAGGTGGCGGTAGAGGCGGCCAGGGCGGGCAGGGTGGCCAGGGTGCTACTATCACTATCGCTGCTCCACTCACATTCGCGCACGCGGTGGGTGCACAGGTTTCCGGTACCGGTATCACCTTCACTACACCTTTGACCAAGGCTCATGAGATCGGTGCACAGGTTACCAGTAACCTACCCACTCCTGGTGCGCCCAATCAATATACCAAAAGACCTTAATGATGAAATCAGCAGGGTTTTGTTAAAATGTTTATAGAACTCCGCGGCATGACAGAAGACCTAAATGCCGCGGAGTTTTTAAATTTCCAAAAGGTGGAGGATCAAATTTTGGTTATTTGCAAAAAAAAAATACCGTCTTCAACGATCCTGGCCCTGTGGCAATTAACAAGCAAGGAGGTATAATGATTTTAATGTTTTTTAAAAGTTTAGCGAACATCAATGATATGAAAAAAATATTTTTAACCATTTTTGTAGGAATTTTAAGTTGTTTATTGCTATCAAAAGTCGGATATACTCAGTCAATTTCATATAAGACATTTATGAACCCTGTAATACCAGGCGACCATTCAGATTGTACTTTAACAAAGATAGGTGATGATTTTTATACAACTGGATCTTCATTTAATCCAACACCTGTAATATATCATTCTACTGATTTAGTTCATTGGGAAGCAATTGCTCAACCGGTATCAGCCGCCTGGACTGACTATGGAGATAAATCACAGGGCGGTTGCTGGGGAGGTCAAATTGTATTTTACAAGAATAAATATTGGGATTTTTTCTCCCGGGCCAATACAATGCATTTTGTCACAGCAGATAAACCGGAAGGGCCCTGGAGTATGCCGACAAAAGTGAAAAACACACCACAACTACCCTATCCTTTAGGTTATGACAATTCTATCTTTATTGACGATGACGGGAAATGGTATATGGTAGTAAAAAACGGACAACCCAACAATGGTATTGTTGAATTAGGTAATGATGGACAACCTACAGGAGTAGTTTATAATCTAGGTTGGCTCAATCCCCAAAGTGAAAGATTCCCTTTTAGTTGGGCTGAAGGGCCTGTTATGTGGAAAGATAAGGGATATTATTATTACTCTTGCGCCAGAGATGTAGCAGGTGGTCAGAAGGTACTTCGAAGTAAAACACTTACTGCCGATAAATCAGCATGGACAGCTCCTGTTGATTTATTCAATGAGAAAGATTCAGGTAAATCTACTGCTATATTCTTTGGTCCAAATCATAGTTCCGCAGCTATCAAGCTGAAAGACGGAACAAGTTGGGTGGTTCACCCGGTTTGGGCAAGAGCCAATAATAATGAATGGTCAGGTCAGGGGCGACAAGGATTGTTAAATCAGGTACACTATGACGCAAACAATGAAGTGGTTGCCGATTACCCTGTAAACGAACCTAAAACAGCTCCTAATTTACCTTCAAGCGGAATACCTTGGATGGTACCAAAATCTGATTTTTTTATTACAAATAAGCTAAATCCTGAATGGTCATTTTTGGGCTACACACCGACAACATTATATTCGATCACTGATCGGCCGGGCTGGCTGAGATTAAGCCCTAAAAATGCAGAAAAGTCTAATACAGTTATTAAAACTGATCCTGAACATAACTATTCCTTGATTACGCGTCTTGATTTTGATGCTAAAACCTCTTCTGATGAAGCAGGGATAAGAATTATGAACGGCCTGGAGATTCTATTCGCTAAAATTTATAGTTCTGTGAATAAGCAAGGTAACAAAGTAATTTGTTTTAGTTTCGATAAAACATATTATGAATCGAATAATACCATTGGAAGCACTTTGTGGCTTAAAATATTAAGAGAAAATCATTTACTAACAGGGTATTATAGCCCTGACGGTACGAACTGGACCAAGGTAGGTGAACCAATAAATGTTTCTAGTTTGGATAGCTTTACCCGAAATTATAACGGTTGGTGTGGAAATAGGCAAGGGTTATATGTACAAGGCAAACCTGCTGATTTTGATCTTTATATCTACCGCGATGCTTATTCACCGATTCTTGCAGAATGTCCTGCAAATCAATTTGGAACAAAACGTGCTGTCTTATCTGACGGAACTCCAGTCCTTGATGATATTCACAATGGTGATTGGTCATTGTACGCCGGAGTTGAATTCGGAAACAAAGAATACAATAAAGCGTCATTTTCAATCGAAATAATTGCTTCGAGTATTACAAAAGAAGGTATTGTTGAGGTATGGCTCGATTCAATAGATAAAGGCAAAAAAATTGCTACATGTAAAATTGAAAATACCGGTAGTCTGATGACGTTCAAAAAATTCATTGCAAAAACGGCTAAAACTGTTGGTCGTCATGATGTTTATCTACGGTTTTTAGGTACAGGTAATGACAAGCTGTTTACCATTAACAAATTTTCCTTTACATCAAAAAAATAATCATCATTGAAGATTATTTAAAGCAAAAATCAATAAATGTATGAAAATATTAAGTTGTCTAATCATAATAATTTTTACGATAGTCAGTATGTGTTTAGGAGGAAATTCAAATCCTTCAGATAGTACTAAAGATGTAAAAGATCAAAGGGGCAAAATGAAACCCTGGAAGGAAGGGGCAAGAAAAACGGGAAAATACCGTAATGTTTTTCGTGAAGCAGGTTATAAACAGACTGATATAGATGCAAAACTTGCCAAAGCCTATTATGATGTTTTTGAAGGGCCCAATCGAGTTTATTTTGAAGTTAATGATTCAATGGCATATGTTTCTGATTTGAAGAACCATGATGCCCGAACCGAAGGACTTTCCTATGGAATGATGGTCGCTGTTCAGTTGAATAAAAAAGATGTATTTGACCGCTTATGGCGTTGGACCATGAAAAATATGCAACATCAGGGTGGAGCCAGGGATGCTTATTTTGCATGGAGTGTTGAGCCAAAAACACTAAAACATAACTCTGAAGGTTCAGCATCAGATGGAGAATTGTATTTTGTGACTGATCTGTTATTTGCAGCAAACAGGTGGGGGAATAAAACAGGTATTAATTATTATGCCGAAGCAAGGAGAATACTCGATGCTATGTGGAAAAAAAATGGAACCGAAGGGGTAACAAACATTATTAACACTGAACATAAACAAATAACATTTGTACCTGATAAATTCGGTTACGACTGGACCGATCCATCATATCATCTTCCTGCTTTTTATGAAGTCTGGGCCGAATATGCAAAAGATGGCCACGAACAGTTTTATAGGGATTGCGCTGATACTGCACGTGCTTTTCTTCATCGGGCCTGTAATTCGATAACTGGTTTGAATGCCGATAATACTGAGTTTAGTGGTGCACCCAGAACCAGAGGGAAAATGGGTTCTGCTTTCCGTTATGACTCATGGCGGGTTCCTATGAATATTGCCATGGATTATTCCTGGTATGCTAAAGATAAAGAATGGCAACAGGGTTACACCAATCGTCTTCACAGTTTTCTTTTCAATAGAGGAATAGATACTTTTGAAGATCAGTTTAATCCGGATGGTACTCTTCCAGATGTTATTCTTCAGGCCGGTGGATATAAGAAGCTACGTCATTCGCTTGGATTTAAAGCTACTTCGGCTGCAGCTTCATTAATGGGGACACAAGCTAAAAGCTGGAAGTTTGTAGACGCTTTGTGGAATGAAAAACTAGAACCTTATTCAGATGGGTATTTCGATCCTTATTACGATGGTCTTTTATATCTATTCAGTATTATGCACTTAAGCGGTAACTACCAAATTATTGGACCCAAAGCGAAATAACCAGACAGATGTATCTACAGTGATTTAATAATAAACTGTTTAATTTTTTTTGTCTTCGGGATAAATCTTTTGAGCCGGACACTGTAGGCAAAAAAGTAAAACAGTTTTTAAGTATAATAAATGAATTAGTATGAAAAAATTAAGGTATTTATCACTTATCCTTTGCTTAATATTCATAATCAGTAGTTCTACTGATTCACTGGCACAAAAAACAGTCACTGACCCAAAAGGGAAAAATGAACTTTCCGATATCAGAGGATTTAATTATACTCCTGCCAATGATGATTCAAAACGTCATCACATTGATTGTTGGTTACATTACGATAAAGCAACAATAGATTTCGATTTGAATCTGGCAAAAAGACTTAATCTGAATCAAACACGTATCATGTTACCTTACCAGGTTTATGTGGAATCAACGGATAAAAATGCCTTGAAAAGCAATTTACGAAAATTCGTAGAGGCATGTAATAAAAGAGGAATTGGTGTAATGCTGTGTGTAGGAAGCGGTAAATGGATTAATGATACAACCCTTCGTTCACAAGGAAGGGAATGGGCTAAATTTTTGGTAGATGCGCTTTCGAAGCAACCTGGATTAAAATTCTGGGATGTAATGAATGAACCTGACTATCCGCCAACACCGGCTCAACTAGTGCAAACAAAGCTCAACAATGCTAAATTTATGTCGAAAGTTTTTCATGAACTGGATCATAAAACCCCTGTAACGATTGGCTTTGCATTTCCTGAAAAGATGATAGAGCTGGCTGATTGTGTTGATGTGCTTCAATTTCATGATTACAGTCAGACCCGTGAAAAAATACGTAAAAATGTAGAACGAATGAAACATTTTGCTGACAGTGTGGGCAAACCCCTTATTGACGGTGAGATTGGTTGTATTGCACGCGCAAATCCGTATGATGTAACACTAGAAGAGCATATGAAAGCAGGTGTAGGGTGGTATATCTGGGAATTGATGATCGTACCTTCAGGATGGGGAAATGTTCACGGTGTTTTTTATAAAGACGGAACCGTACGCGACCCATCGATTGCAGCTGCTATAATGGGTTTCTTCAGAAAGAGGAATGGTGATGTATTGCTTGCATTACCGGACCGTGAAGGGAAAGTTTCAGAGGTTGTAAATAAAGGAAATGCCTGGCTCAATAAATCAGATGCCTCCTGGAAAGATGGTTTGATGCTTGCAGAAACTGCATCGAATCTATTAGAATCTGCGGAACTTGTTCCAATGAGAATATCTTCTTCATCTGAAGTAAATCGTTTACGTGGGGGGGAAGTTAATTTGCCCGCATTGAAGGACCTTTTGACAAAGTATATCGGAATCCTTCAACCTTATATGATTGTAAAAAAATAAAAATGATTAATCCAGTAAAAATGAAATATTTTAGAATTTTATTTGCATCCTTGTTGGTTGCAAGCCTGATGCCGAATGTGTGTAGTGCACAAAATCCAATCATTCAAACTTGTTATACCGCAGATCCGGCACCAATGGTGTTTAAAGATACATTGTTCCTTTATACCGGGCATGACGAAGATGGCTCGAAGTATTTTACCATGAAAAATTGGCGATGCTTTTCCACAACTGACATGGTTAACTGGACCGATCATGGATCACCACTGGGTTTAAATAACTTCAGTTGGGCTAAAAAAGATGCCTGGGCAGGCCAGTGTGTTTTCCGAAACAACAAGTTTTATTGGTATGTCCCTATCACTAAAACCACTGGCGGGATGGCAATTGGTATTGGTGTATCTGATCGACCAACCGGACCCTTTAAGGATGCTTTGGGTCACCCCTTAATTTTAAATAGTCAGATTGACCCCACTGTGTTTATTGATGACGATGGCCAGGCTTATCTTTATTGGGGGAACCCTGACCTTTATTATGTGAAGTTGAATCCGGATATGATTTCTTACTCAGGAGAGATTGTAAAGGTTCCTCTTACAACCGAGGGTTTTGGAATTCGTACTGGCGACCCAAAAAGAATAACACAATTTGAAGAAGCTCCCTGGTTGTGTAAGCGCAATGGGTTATACTATATGTTGTATGCCGCAGGAGGTATCCCTGAACATATTGCATATTCCACAAGCACCAGTCCTATTGGTCCATGGGTTTACCGGGATGCCATAATGCCTAAACAGGGTGGGAGTTTTACAAACCACGAAGGGATCATTGATTATAAAGGAAAATCGTACTTCTTCTATCACAATGGAGCATTGCCCGGAGGTGGAGGATTCACTCGATCGGTTTGTGTTGAGGAATTTAAATATAATGCCGATGGCACTATTCCAATATTCAATATGACTAAAGAAGGAGTGGTGAATAGTGTTGAACATCTGAATCCCTATCGCAGAAATGAGGCTGAAACAATAGCCTGGGAATCAGGTATAAAAACAGAGACAAGCAAAGATGTTGGTGTTTATGTGACCGATATCAATAATGGTGATTACATCAAAGTAAGAAGTGTTGATTTTGGAAAGGGTGCAAAATCTTTTCAGGCAAGTGTTGCTTCAGTAAACAGTGGTGGAAAGATTGAGATTTATCTGGACAGCCTTTCCGGGCCATTAATCGGATCCTGTTTAGTTGAAAGTACAGGTGGTTGGCAGAATTGGGTTACAAAAACCTGTTCGGTTAATAAAGTAAAAGGTATACATGATCTTTTTTTAAAATTCACTGGTAGTAATGATCTTCTATATAATTTAAATTGGTGGAAATTTAGTACGGGGAAAAAGTAATAATTTTAACAGGTAACTATAGTGTTGAAGTTAGAATCACTTTAAGGATCATCTTTCAATCAAGACATTCTTGTTTGATAGTAAAATAGTTTTAAAAAAGTTAAATAAACGAGTAACTGTTTTATATTCAGGCTCTCGTTTTTTTTATTTAGTTGAGAAAAATTCCTGAAAGTAAGACAAGTTCATGGTTAACAACATATTTATCTAAAATTGGAAATAGAATATCTAAAATTAGAATCCATTATTAAATGTCATTTATACATTTATCCCATTGTAAATAAACAATTTTTATTAATTTTTTTTTAAATTTAAATTTATGAGAAAACATTTTCTTTTATTGAATCTGTTTTTTCTATTCCTCGTTGCTTGTAGTAACAGCTACGAGGTAATAGAAAAAACGCCGGTGGTGGCAAGTAAGTATGATCCAAGTAAGCCGACATCGCCGAATTTGATTAATCCTACTTATGGAGTAATCGACCAAACCTTTATCATAGAAGGGAATTTTCCTGGTGCAATTTCTAACATGAAAGTATATTTTGGAACTAAAAAGGCGGTTCTTATTGCTACCGACGGCCAATCTATTATGGGACTCGTTCCCAAACAGCCTGACGGTTACAATCAAATATCCGTTGTAATAGGGAAAGACAGCCTCTCTCCTGCCAACCTGATATTCAAATACAGACAAAGCCGATCGGTTAGGACTATTGCAGGAAAGCTAGGAACCGATAAATGGATGGCTGATGCAAGTTACGCAGGTGCTGCTATGGATGCGGTAACTTTTGGTGAAGTACACTATGTAGCAACGGTTTCTGGTCAATCAAGTGACAACATCTTTATGATTGAATCAGGATGGGGTAATAGATTGTTCCTTCTTTCACAAGATGATAATAAAATAACAAAACTCTCGACTCCTGATTGTTTAGCTGCACTGGCGGTTCCAAGTACCCGGGACAAGTTTTATTGTACCAGATTCTGGGATGGAGACCATCCTATCTGGATGTATTCGAAAGCAAACAGTTGGGCATTTATCAGCTGTGGTGTTACCGTTAAAAAAACTGACTGGCCGGGTTCCAAAACACCTTCTACGACATTTGGCGCAGACGATAATTTATTATACCTCCTGGATGTAGAAGGACGCATCGCTGAAGTCAATTTATCTGATAAAAGTTATAAAGTTTACACTACTGCCGCTAAGAAACCTTCAACCATAGCTGCAAGTAATTGGGGGGGCTTAATAACAGGTGCTGTTCTTCCTACACATTTTGGCAGTTGGGAAGATTCATATATCACCTATAGTAAATTCCACAAAGCATTTTTTGTTTCTTTTACTGCTGAAAATGCAATTTTCAAATATGTGAAGAATGACGACAATACCTGGACCTGTACATTGTGGGCAGGGAAAAACGGTGCGGGAAGCACTGTTGGCGACCGTCTCAAGGATGCACAATTCACTAATCCCTCAGGGCTAGTTGTCAATGCCGATGGAGATATTTTTGTATGCAACAAAGGTGGCTGCCCCTGGTGTAATAACGGACATGTCATCAATAGGATTTCCGGAGATGCGGTAGAAGTGGTGGCAGGCATGGTGGGCAGTATCAATCCATTGGTAAATGGCACTAATCCGCTGGAGGCTACTTTCTGTGAGCCACGCAATCTGGCGATTGATTTCGAAGGCAATTATTTTATTGCCGGAGGTAGTGACAGGACGGTCAGGAAACTCTCTATCGAATAGAAAATAAATTGTAAAACCATTAAATCGAATAGAAAATTGTAAAACCATTAATTTGATTAAAATGAATAAATATATAGCATTAGTACTTTTTATTGTAGCTAGCTTCTGTCAGCTGCCCGCTTATGCACAGTCCGGTTTGACTGCCAGCGGATCGGTGATGTCTGAAAAAGGAGAAGCGCAGATTGGCGTTACTGTTATGGTAAAGGAATCTCCCGGTAAAGGTGCAATCACAGATTTGGACGGTCAGTTTAAAATAACCAATGTACAAAAGGGCCAAACATTGTTGTTCTCAATGATGGGATTTGAAAAGCAAGAGATTAAGATTGAAAAGACGGATGAACGGATGCGTGTCGTCTTGAAAGAAACAGTCACCAATATGAATGAGGTCGTTGTCGTTGGACTTGCCACGCAGCGTAAGATATCTGTAACTGGTGCAATTACGAATGTAGAAATGAAGGATTTAAACGTTCCGGCTACCTCTATTGCCAATATGCTTGGCGGTCGTGTACCCGGTATTATTGCAACTACCGCCAGTGGAGAACCTGGAAAAGATTTTTCTCAATTCTGGATTCGTGGTATCAGTACATTTGGAGCAGGTTCAGGCGCTTTGATACTGATTGATGGAGTGTCTGGAGATTTAAATACCGTTGATCCTGATGATATTGCGAGCTTTTCGATATTGAAGGACGCATCAGCAACTGCCGTGTATGGTGTCAGAGGCGCAAATGGGGTTGTGCTTGTAACCACCAAAAAGGGTGTTGCGGGCAAACTCTCACTTAGTTTTAAAGCAAATGCGGGTATTTCTTATTCTCCTCTAATGCCTAATTACGTGGATGCTAATACCTATGCAACACTTGCAAACGAAGCTAATATGTCGAGAGGTGGCGAACCTATTTACAACTCTGTCGATTTGGCTTTATTCAAAAATGGATTGGATCCCGATCTTCATCCTAACGTGAATTGGAGAGATGCACTCTTAAAATCGAGTACCTGGAATCAGCAATATCACTTAAGTGCTTCTGGAGGAGCACAAGTTGCCCGATACTATATGAGTTTGGGAGTTATAAACAAAGACGCTCTTTTCAAACAAGATGAAGGGGTTAATAAATACAGCACTAATGTAGCTTATAAACAATACAATTTCCGCGCGAATATAGATGTCAATCTGACCAAGACTTCGGTCTTGACGTTGGGATTGGAAGATATAATGGTCAATCAGAATGCCCCTGGTATTGGGAACAGTACGGATTTATGGAATGCGCAAGCTAATATGACGGCTGTAACAACACCGATAGCTTTTTCAACCGGTCAGCTTCCTGCCTACGGTCCCCTTAACAACCAGATAAACCCTTACGTGTTACTTAATTATACGGGATTTACGAAAATTTTCAATAACACATCAAAACTCAATCTTCAGTTTCAGCAAGACTTGAGCATGATTACGAAAGGGCTTAATTTTACAGTTCTTTTCAATATGACCAATTTCAACAGCATAAATACAACCAGGACAAAATCTCCCGCGCTGTTTTATGCCCTGTCACGAAAACGTGATGGTACGCTGGCTATGGAAAAAAGAAGAGATGCGTCAGATCCTGTATTTTCTGTAAACACGGGATCAAACAGAACATTTAATGGAGAGGCGAATGCCAATTACGAACGTGTCTTTGGGAAACATCGGGTTACGGGGTTGGTACACTTCTTAATGGAAGATTATATCAGTTCTACTAACGTTACGGATTTGACCGCGATTCCAAAACGCTACATGGGATTATCCGGTCGTGTTACTTATTCCTTTAAAGATGCTTATTTGATTGAAGGGAACGTTGGTTATACCGGTTCAGAAGCTTTCGAAAAAGGGAAAAGATTCGGTACTTTTCCTGCCATTTCTGTGGGATGGGTTCCTATGCAATATGCATTTGTCAAGAAGAACCTTCCGTTCATTGATTTTCTCAAATTCAGAGGCTCTTACGGAATTGTAGGTAACGACCAAATGGGTACCAGATTTCCCTATCTGACACTGATGGGAGCAAACGGTAGCGGTATATGGAATGCAGGTCCCGGCTACACAGAAACTCAGGTAGGTTCCAATAACCTGATATGGGAAACTGCAACCAAAAAGAATTTCGGTATTGATGCAAAATTTTTGAGAAATAAATTTGACTTTACGGTTGACATTTACCAGGATATTCGTTCAGGGATTTATCAACAGCGGGCAAGTATCCCCGATGAAATGGGATTGGTAACATTACCTTTTGCAAATGTAGGCAAGATGAAAAGCTGGGGTGTTGATGGACATATTTATTTTACTCAGACGATTAATAAGGACTCCTATGTTGTATTGCGCGCTAACTTTACGCAATCCAAAAATGAATTACTTGATTATGAAGAAGCTATCGTGCGGTATCCCTATCTTTCAGCTGTAGGATACCAATATGGGATCAACAGAGGGTTGATTGCGCTTGGTTTGTTCAAAGATGCTGCCGACGTGAGGAACAGTCCTAAACAGACTTTTACTAACGTGGTTTTGCCCGGTGATATTAAATACAAGGATGTGAATGGAGACGGCGTTATCAACAATTATGATATGGTTCCATTAGACTATTCCAGTACGCCACAAATTCAATATGGTTTTGCCACTGAATTCAAATGGAAAAACTGGAATTTAAGCGTGCTTTTTGAAGGCGTAAGCCGTGTAAAATATTTTAGCGGCGGAAATGGATTCTATCCTTTCAATGGTAAAGTTGTCGGTAATGTGCTGACTCTTGTAGCAACCGACCGTTGGACATCGAGTGACATTTCAGGAACGACAGCAACTCAAAATCCAAATGCTCGTTTTCCCAGGCTTACATACGGCGATAATGCTAATAACAACCGGAATTCCACTTTCTGGCTAAACGATGCTAGTTATGTGAGATTAAAGAATGTTCAGTTATCTTATCAGATGAACCAATCGATTTTGCAGAAAATAGGGATTAAAAGTTCCACACTCAGTTTAATAGGGGATAATTTGTATGTTTGGTCTAAAGTGAAATTATTTGATCCTACTCAAGCAAGTTCCAACGGAGCCCAGTATCCCCTACAAAGAGTTGTGACAGTTCAATTGAATATGCAATTTTAAAAAGACACACAGATTATGAAAATAAAAAAATGGATTTGCATTAAGTCGTTCTCGGTACTTTCAGTATGCGTTTTAGCTTTTACTTCTTGTGAAAAGTACTTAAATATCGACAAGTATGTATATGATAAAATGACAATTGACTCAGTTTTTGCTACCAGGACGAGAATTTATCAATATGTTGTCGGTACGGCTTCATATTTGCCAGATGAATCTAAATACCTTAGCGACTGGTATGCCAGTGCCTATACATCTTCTCCAAGCGGAGGGGCTTCTGATGATGGAATTCTACCGTGGGCAGATGACAATCATGCGGGCGCTAAAATGATCGTCGATGCTATTACACCATTGGGTACTGCACATATTAATCCCTGGCCTAATTATTACAAAGGTATCCGAAAGGCAAATATCATACTTGAGCGAATTGGAGGAAATAAGGATTTGACCGATGCGGATAGACAGGATTACACAGGAATGGCATATTTCCTGCGTGGTTATTTCTACTATAGCTTGTTGAAACTCTACGGACCGGTGCCAATTTTACCCGACCATTCATTTGCTACGGACGCTTTAGTAGCGGATGTTTCTTTTGAACGATCCTCTTATGACGATTGTGTGGAATATATTTGTGCCAACATGGAAAAAGCGGCACAAATGCTTCCCCTCGACAGATCAATATCCTATCAGGAAATGCCTACTAAAGGTGCAGCTTTGGCTGTAATGGCGCGTGTACGACTGTATTCGGCCAGTCCGTTTTTCAATGGTGGCAGCAGTACAGTTAGTGAGTTTTCCAATTGGAAACGTACCGATGGAAAATCTTTTATATCTCAAAAAGCCGATCCGACACGTTGGGGTATGGCCGCAGCGGTTTATAAGAGAATTATCGACTTGAATAAGTATGTTATCAACACAACGCTTAAAATTACTTCCACAAAAGGAGCCGGTACACTGGATCTTCCCATTACCAGTGATCCGAACCTGGCGACGAAGGCTTTCCCTAACGGAGCAATGGATATTGATCCTTACAAATCGTATAAAACAACGTTCGATGGAAACTTGCGACCCGAAAACAATAAAGAATTGATTTACTGTAGTATAAGAAGTACACCTGATGATGCATTTTATTTCCCTACAAAACAGGGAGGCAACAGTACATACAGTATTACTCAGGATATGGTTGACCAATACCGTATGGCGGATGGACGACAATACAGTGACGCAACCGATGCAGAAAAATCGGGCAATCCAGTTGGAACAGGTATGACTTTTTCGGATGATTATCAGCTTGATGCCAACAGAGCGATAATGCATGATAAACGTGAACCTCGTTTCTATGCTTCCATTGGTTTTAATTATTGCGTATGGCCTGCAACCTCGTATAGAGGCACGGATAATAGTATTAAAAACTTGGTTGCAACCTACTATAAAGATGGAACTGGCATTGGGGGAAATCAAGACAATAGTAACCTAACAGGTTATAATAGTCGTAAATGGGTAAACCAGGAAGATTACAATCAGTGGGAAGGTACCATTAAACAGAAATTTTATCCTATATTCCGTTATGCCGAGACGTTGTTGGGTTATGTTGAAGCCATGAATGAAATGACAGCCTCTTATACTGATACAACAAATGCTGTTACAGTAACCAGAGATCCTGCTCAAATAGTATCTTACTTCAATCAAATCCGTTACCGTGCAGGACTTCCCGGAATAACTCTGGCAGATGCTTCTAATGTAGTAACCATGAGAAACATTATTAAACAGGAATGGAGGGTTGAATTTTTCAATGAAGACCACCGTTATTATGATCTTCGCCGTTGGATGGATGCACAAAATGCATATCAAAGACCTGTATATGGTTTAGATGTATCTGCTAAAACTTCACAGCGTGCACAATTTTACTCTGTAAGGGTTTGGAATACCCTGGCATCGATGAAACGTACCTGGAAAGCCAAAATGTACTTTTTCCCAATTGATCAGTCAGTGATGGATAAGAATGGAAAGTTGGTACAAAATCCGCAATGGTAATTTATTAATAAAATAA